>ENA-OPZM01000677-OPZM01000677.1-human-gut-metagenome-genome-assembly--contig:-NODE-677-length-14093-cov-3.650580_pt1 | contig 14093 bp, 15 predicted proteins | sample MGYA00242478_ERZ504493 | MGnify/ENA primary metagenome ERZ504493 (study PRJEB26092, sample SAMD00036227) | human gut metagenome | host: Homo sapiens | study: EMG produced TPA metagenomics assembly of...
ACGTTTCCTCGACGGTTCCGCGGCGCACTTGGCACGCCAGGTAAGTAGCCGCGCAGCTGCCGGTCGCTCATGGCGTTGTAGGTGGGAAAGTACGACTTAAAGGTGCCGTTGTAGGGACAGTCGTCCTCAAAGTCGGCCATCAGCAGGCCCTGGCGGTAAAAAAGCTCGGCTTCCGAAAGCCAGCGGCCCGCACCGCCCTTGGGGTCATCCTGCCAGCGCGATATCTCGCGCATTTTACGGTACTGGTCGGGGAGGAAATTCTGCATCTGTCGGCCGGTTTTGAGAATCGGCTCGTCTGCGTAGGTTTCGTTTGAGAAGCGGGCGGACTGATGGGTCCGGGCCTCGGCCATGATGCGCTCGATGAGCATCTTGATGTCCTGGTCGGCCACCGCTCCTCCTCTCGAACACAGCTACGGTGACCTCATATCATAGCACAGCATCAAACAGATGTTCGAGATACCGCTGCGTTGATAGATTTAGAACAGGAGGGCGTAGATGACGGCGATGACGACGGAGGGAAGCATATTGGCCGTGCGGAAGGTCTGAGGACGGATGAGGTTGACGCCGACGCAGAAGATGAGCATGGAGCCTACGAGCGAAAGGCTGTTGAGGGCCGCTGCGGTCATGATGGGGGAGAGCGCGCCGGCAAACAACGTAATCGTCCCCTGGAACACGGTGACGGGCAGGGCGGAGAAGATGCAGCCGCGGCCAAGCGAGGCCGTCATGGTGCAGACGATGATGCAGTCCAGTGTGCCCTTGAGGGCAAGCGTTGACCAGTCGCCGAGCAGGCCGTCCTGAATCGATCCCACAATGGCCATGGCGCCGATGCACACGGTGAGTGAAGTCGAGACAAAAGCGCTGGTAAATTCGTTATCGCCCTCACTGCCAGTCTTGCGCTTGAGCCATTCGCCAAGGTTCTCGATGGCGGCCTCCAAGTTGATGGCCTCGCCGATGAGCGAACCGAGCGCAAATGAGACGATGAGCATGGTGGTACCGGTGGTCGACAGCGCCTTTCCATCGATGACGAGCATCTTTTGCATGATGCCGCCCAGGCCGATAAACAGGACGCACAGCCCCGATGCTTTCATGAGCGTGTCTTGGATGCACGGTGTAATGAAGCGGCCGCCCGCTAATCCCAAAAGACCGCCCGCAACTAAAAGCACAACGTTGATGACTGTTCCCAAGCCCGGCATGAGCCTCCTGTATTGATGCCAACGTGGCAATCGTAGCAGAACGAAATGCGAGGCACATCGCGACTCATCTAATACGTTATATAAGTGGTGTTAGGAATGATGCGCAGCATTTAAGCCTCAGGTGGTTGTCGGGACATAGGGATAGTAGTCAAAGCGCAGTGTCATAAGCGCTGTGGGGATTCAATAGCCGCGGCGATGATATTGGCATCGCGGGCACGATCAAACCCTTCGAGTTCGATTTGATACGAGACGTCTTGCATAATGTCCAGACGTCGCCAGGCTAGGAGTGTGTTACCATCGAATTCCAAGGTTTTGCCTCCGTCTGGGGCAACGGCGTATAGACGCAGTTTAGCGGTGGTTGCAGGGTCGACAACCGTGACCTTTTTAATTTCGTTTCGAGTATTCTTGGCGCCCAACAGGGTGAGCAGTGTTGGGGCCACGACCTCGCCCGATGGCAAAAAGACGACTTCGATGGATTCGGGAAATGCGATGATGGCCGACTTGCGGACGGGCTGATTGGCGGCGGCAACTTCGATGTTCGCAGCGTCGATGACCTCCGCGTGGTCGAGCGCGGCAAGCACGCAGCAGTTACCTTCATCGATCTCTTGAGGATCAGCAAGCCCCAGACTGTCCGCGAGCTCGGGATCGTTTGGATCGGTAGCGGCTCATTCGGTGCTTCGAAAGAAGCTGGGACGCTGTTTGTCGGCGACGGCGTGTCGCCCGCACCTGCTTCTTTGTCCGCGCTCTCTTCTTGTGTGGTTGCGTTGATGGGTTCGTCGTTTGAGGGGAGCGTCTTGGCGTCAAGCGTGGAGGGGAGAATTCCGATGGCTCCGGATCCGTTCCACTCCACTTCGAGAAGCGCCGGGTCGGCAAGAATACGTTGCCTGCTTTGCGCGTGGGCATCGATTTCAATAGGGCCTGCCTCTATCCCTCGTGTAAGGCTGAGTGATCCGGCTGGCTTCTCGAAATGAGCGTCTGTGTCTTCGGTGCTGGCGGCGTAGAACAGCAGGGATGCTTCTCCCGCCGCGATGGCATCGGTGCCCGCCTTGGTCAGCCGCAGCGATGCGTGAATGAGAGGGTGGGCTGCACATCGTCTGCATTCGCGGCGGCGCAGCCCAGACATATACCGCCTCCTTTCTCGAAAAACGCACCGTCGAAGGCGACCTTCGCTCCGTTCGCCGAGTCATCGACCGAAGCGATATCGATGCGCAACCCCAAATCGCACGGATCGCCATCTGCATCGAGCACAATCGAGCGCCACGTGCAGACGGCGCACCCCGCCTGGGAGCCGTTTGCCTTGTTCGAACGATTGATATCCACGACTATCGAGCCGTCCGTATTACGACGAAGGCATCCCGAGGTTGAGATTGCGGCCTGTGCGAACGAAAAACGCTTGCACGCAATGGCGCTCGACGGATTTGGTGCGGAGCTTAGGGCTGCTGGTAAGGAGTCTGCCATGACGGGAGTCGCCCAAGCGGCGACAGGCGTTCCGGTTGCGAGCGCGCCGCAGAGTGCGACGACGGGCAAAAGGTTCTTCGATGCCATGGGGTCTCCTTAGCTAATTTAGTGCGGCCTGTCCGTGTTTCGTTTCTGGCTGCGTTTGATGTGCAGACCGAGGCCGGCGGTTCCCGCGCTGCTGCCGTGGCGCCTGCTGCCAAGAGCCATCGTCTGTCGTCTGTCTGTGCCAACGGTTCCTTGCAGTTGCCGCGGTCGAGCTCCGAGAGGTCGACCGTCACCTGCGTGGCGGCCTGCGCCTGTTCTTGCTGGGCAAAGGCCATGGCTGGCCCAAACGCTAGGATACTGACGGCGGTGGCCAGGGCGACGGCCTTATGCCGTGTGCGCACCGGGCTCGACCGTCCAGGTGATCGTTGCAACTTGATCGCCTTCGCCGGTTACGCGGAAGATGTCGCGCGTGACGCGGGCGACGTTTCCGCTTGTCTTGAGCTTAATTCTGTCCGTGCCGCCGGCAATGCCCTGGTAGCCCATGTCGAAGGCTGCATTCTTGGAAAGATCGAGGCCCGTCTCCTGCATTGCGGCGCTGGCGTTCTGGAGTGCGCCGTCGGGGCCGACCTTAAAGTCGATGGAATTCTGCGCGGTTCCGGCCTTGGCGTCGGCGGCAATGGTCCAGGTGTTCATGGCGTCGATCTTCATGTTGGTGACATGGATGCCGTAGGCCGAATGATTGTCGATGGTGGTCGCGTCTTCTGAGGGGCCCTGAAGCGTGCCGTCGCTTGGCGACGAAGGGAATAACCGTCGGAACTTTGAACTCTACGTTGTCGATCTCGGTCCTGACCATTACTTTCGTGGTTCCAACGCGCCCGGCTGCCAGAGCTGGCGTCGGGGCGGCGCTCATGCGAGCGCGAGCGCGAGCCCTGCGCCCACGACGAGCGCTCTGGCTCCGTTCATGTTCCTGGTGATGTCCATGGTCGTTCCTTTCTATTCGCCGCGGGCCGTCCCCGCATGATTGGACGAATGCTGGTGAATTGCGTGCGGTGCCGCGTCGGCCGAAAAAGCTAGTTCTCGGCTTGCTCAACCCGTACCTTGACACGTGTCGGATTGCCGTGGCTGTCGAGGGTCTTGGCATCGAGTGCTGGATCTCGATGTATGCCTCGCCTTCTTTGATGTCGCCGGCGGGGCACGTCTCGATTGTCTTGCCGGTCTCGACCACACCGGATTCGTACATGGTCCCGTCGTTTTGGATGACGCGGAATCGCTGGGGAAATTTATTGTCTTGGACGTTTTGCACGTTGACGCGCAGCTTGCCGTCCTCCTGTAGCTGAGCGACCGGCGCGACCGAAATCGTCATCATGTTGTCGCGGACGATGGCATCGAGCTCATCTTGGATTTCTTGTCGCGATTTACCCTCTGCCGTCGTGACTGAGGCGCCCGCTTCGGGCACGGGCTGCGACTGCCAGGCGTATAGCCCTACGGCGATGAGGGCGCAGACGATAGCCAGACAGACAACGACGAGTTTCTTGCGACGCCCCAGTCCTGCGAGGCGGGGCGGCTTCTTCGCACTCATGCGGCGTCCTTGGTGGTGTAGACACGTGCGAACGTGGACGGGTCCGCTCCAAAGAGCATGTGAAGCATCAGGCGGCGCGAGTAGATGAGCTCGTCAAAGTCGTGAGGGAGCTCGATGTCGTGGATACGCGCGATGTGGTGGGCGAGCGCGAGAACGACTCGGGGTCGCAGATAACATCGGTGGTGACGTGGTAGACCGCCGTATCGGGGAACGCCTCTTCGTCGAAAGGCAGGAGATAGGGATCGTCGTCGACCTCGATGCGACGCCGTACTGGGGCCAGTAATATGCCATGGGAACCTCCCTGCTTCTGGGGCCAAAACTTCTATCGGTTTTGGCTGTCGACGCCGACCGTATCAGCCGCTACTTGACCAATTTCTTACCAAATGCTTGACGGATTGACATCTCCGCAGGTAAAAGGTGGAAAAAATAACTTCAACTTTTTTCGAGCGACAATCGAGCGGTCGGCGACGGCGGGGCGATATTTGTCAAAAGCATCGTCTGCCGAGGAAATCCAGCCGCTCGCCGAATTGCACGAACGTAAAAATCGCCAATTATGGAGACGGTCTCGAACACGTCGACGAAACGATGCGGTAACATCTCCCTGCAAACACTGTAGTTAGCTAAAGGGGGAGTCCGCGTGTCTGCAACCATCAAACCCTTCACCGACGAGTTCGAAGAGTATGGCCGCGATGAATCTCGCGCATCGGGCGAAGCATCGAGCATCTCGTTTCCGACAACGGAAAACGAGGTCCGTGCCATTTTGGAAAAGCTCCATGCCGAGCGTGTCCCGGTAACGGTTCAGGGCGCCCGAACCGGCCTTGCCGCCGGTGCCGTGCCCCACGGCGGGCATATCCTCAATACTTCCCGTATGAATCGCTACTTGGGCCTTCGCCGCGATGAACAAGGCCAATTTTTGCTGCGCGTGGAGCCGGGCGTTGTGCTCTCGGAGCTGCGCAAGCAGCTGAGCAAGAAGATGCTGCCGACCGCTGGTTGGGACCAGGCATCGCTTAAGGCCTACGATGAGTTTCAAGAGGCCCCCGAGCAGTTCTTTCCCACCGATCCCACCGAGGCGTCTGCCTGTCTGGGCGGCATGGCGGCATGTAACGCCTCCGGTGCCCGCAGCTACGCCTACGGCCCCATGCGCCCACATATCACGGGACTCCACGTCGCGCTGGCTGATGGCGATTTGCTTGAGCTCCAGCGCGGCGAGGCTTTTGCCCAGGGCCGCCACCTGTCGCTCGTGACGGCAGCAGGCCGTGCACTCGAGCTCGATCTTCCCGACTACACCATGCCCAAGACCAAAAATGCTTCGGGCTATTTCGTTGCTGAAGATATGGATGCCATCGATCTGTTTATCGGCGCGTGTGGCACAATCGGCGTCATAACCGAGCTCGAGATTGCCCTGCAGGCGGCACCTTCGGTCGTATGGGGTGTGAGTTGCTTTTTCGATAGCGAGGACAAGGCGGTGTCCTTTACCGATTCCGTGCGCCCTGTCCTGTCCCATGCGGCTGCCATCGAGTACTTCGATGCTGGCGCCCTGGATATTCTACGTCGCCAGCGCGAGCAGTCGACGGCGTTTGCCTCGCTGCCGGCGCTCGACGACGAGGCAAAGGTCTGTGTCTACGTGGAGCTTGACTGCGACGACGAGGCGCAGGCGACCGAGGAGCTGTACCACCTGGGATGGGTTTTGGAGCTTGCGGGCGGCCGCGACGATGCGACATGGGTCGCGCGCACCGAAGTCGATCGCGAATGCCAGCGGTTTTTCCGCCACGCGGTCCCCGAGAGTGTCAACATGCTCGTTGACGAGCGTCGCCGCACCGACCCCACCATTACCAAGCTGGGATCGGATATGTCGGTGCCCAATGCACGCCTTGCCGATGTCGTGGTCCTCTATCGCCGCACGCTGGCCGAAAGCGGGCTTGAGTCTGCTGCCTGGGGACACATCGGAACAACCATCTGCATGTGAACATCCTGCCGCGCGATGCGCAAGACTACCGTCGTGGTGGAGAACTCTTTGCCCAGTGGGCTTCCGAGGTCACGGCCATGGGCGGTGCCGTTTCTGCTGAGCACGGCGTCGGCAAGATCAAGGCGGGCTTCTTGGAGACGATGTACGGCCACGAGGCCATGGTCGAGTCGGCGCATCTCAAACTCCAGCTCGATCCTGCCGGCCAGCTGGGTCGCGGCAACCTGTTTACGGAGAAGCTCTTGGATGAGCTCGTCCAGAAAGGGGGCGCGTGAAGATGAGTGATTTTCATATGGTGGTGTGCGTCAAGGCGGTGCCCGGAAGCACCGAGGTCAAGATGGACCCCAAGACCAATACTATCGTGCGTGATGGCAAGCAGGCGGTCGTTAATCCCTTCGATGCAAGTGCTCTCGAATGTGCGCTAGCGCTGAAGGACGACTTTATCGGCTTTGGCATGGACGTGCGTGTGACGGTGGTGTCGATGGGCATCCCCGCGACCGAATCGCTGCTGCGCGACTGCATCGCCCGCGGTGCCGACGACGCGCTGCTGCTGACCGATCGCGCCTTTGCGGGCGCCGATACCCTAGCCACCACCTATGCCCTCAAATGCGGCATCGAGGCACTCGATGAGGACTTTGACCTGCTCATCTGCGGCAAGATGGCAGTGGACGGCGATACGGCCAGATCGGCCCCGAGCTGGCCGGCGCCTTTGGGGTCCCCTGCGTGACCGACGTGAGCTGTGTGCAGAGCGCGGGATTTACGACGTGTGGCTCGCTGGCGCTCGTTCACGGCTGCGATGCCGGCGAGGAGACGGTGTACCTGGAGATGCCGTGTGCGATGACGACCGCCAAGGAGATTGGCCAGCTGCGCATGCCGAGTATTGCCGGTATTCGCGCGGCCGAGGATGCAGACGTGCGTGTGGCCAGCGCTGCGACGTAAACGCCGATCCCTCGCGTTGCGGCCTTGCCGGATCACCGACGCAGGTCGTGCGCTCGTTTGTGCCCGACCGTGACCAAACGTGCGAGGCCGTTGAGGGAACGCGTCCGAGCAGGCGGTAAAACTTGCCAAGATTATTGAGGGGATGGCATAGATGAGCGGGCTGATTATCGATAGCGAAGCCTGTATCGGCTGCGGTCGCTGCGTTCGCGCCTGCGCCTCGGGCGGCATTGTGGTGGAGGGTGAGCGCCCCAATCGCTGTGCCCGCGTAACCGACGGCTGTATCCTGTGCGGTGGGTGCGTCGACGCCTGCCCCGTCAACGCCATCTCGATTGAGCGCGACGAGGCCGCCGGCGCGGCAGACCTTGACGCATATCGAGACATCTGGATCTTCGTGCAGACTGACGAGCACGATGCCGTTGCATCCGTGGCCTTCGAGCTCATGGGCAAGGGGCGCGAGCTTGCCGATGCCCGCGGCTGCCGTCTGGTGGCACTGGTCGGCATGAGCCCCGAGGGCTCACTCGGGGACCTGGAGCATCTGATTTGCGCCGGTGCGGACGAAGTTCTGGTCTGTCGTGACGAGCGCCTGCGTCAGAACGACGCGGAGGTCTACGCTCGCTTGATCTGCGATTTGGTAGCCGAGCGCAAGCCCGAGGCCATTCTGTACGGCGCGACCGCCTTTGGTCGCGAGCTGGCGCCCGGTGTGGCCGTGCGCTTGCAGACGGGTCTTACGGCCGATTGCACGGTGCTTTCTATGGATACGGAGACGGGTCTGCTGCAGCAGACGCGCCCGGCGTTTGGCGGCAACCTGATGGCCACCATTATCTGCCCCAACCACCGTCCTCAGATGGCAACGGTGCGCCCCGGCATCTTTAAGGCGCCCGAGTTTGACTATAGCCGCTCCGGCACGATTACCCAGGTAGTGCTTGCGGATGACGTTAAGGCCCGCGTCGAGATCTCGATTCCCGCCGAGGAGTGGGGACAGCAGGCCTCAATTGCCGATGCCGAGCGTCTGGTCGTGGTGGGCCGCGGCATCGGCTCCAAGAAGAATCTGCCCTGATGCGAAAGCTCGCCGATGCCTGGGTGCCGAGCTTGGTTGCACGCGTCCCATTGTGGAGGCAGGCTGGTTGGAGTATCGCCACCAAATTGGCCAGACGGGTGTATCGGTCTCGCCCAAGCTTCTCGTGAGTATCGGTGTTTCGGGCGCCATCCAGCATCTTGCCGGCATCGGTGGGGCGGAGTGCATTATCGCCATCAACGAGGACCCGGATGCCCCCATCTTTGGTGCTGCCCAGTACAAGGTTGTCGGTGATGCCGTCGAGGTCGTCGAGGAGCTGCTGGCCAAGTTTGAGCGCTAGGCACGCGCCAGCCAGTCGCGCATCTCGTCCTTTAGGCGGCTCCAGGTTGCCTGCGTGGCGGGGTCGGTAAAGGGCCGCGTAATGCCAAAGGGCGCGTCGAGCAGGCGGTAGATATCGCCTTGCTCGCGCGCCAGCGCGCGGCTTGCCGGATAGACGAGCTCAAACATAAAGCAGATAAGCCCCACCAAGAAGTCGGCGGGCTCATCGCGCTCATCGCGCGCGACGCAGCGGTGCTCGTCAAAGGCGGTAAGCGCCGGTGTCGAGAAGTGGCTGGCGAGAAACGTGTCCTCACCCACCTTGAGGACGGTGTCGACGGTGCTGTCGGCGATGGTGCGCATAATGTCGATCTTGTCACCATCGCGCACGATATCGCAGAAGCTCCGCGTGCGCTCGTCGAGCTGCGAGGGTAGACGGAAATCGCTGTGATAGGCAATGCTCGCTCGGATGAGCTCATCTTCTGCCGGGTCATCGATAAAGTCGCGGATGCTCGTTACGGCGGGTGCATCGGCGGGATTCTCGCCAAAGAGGACCTCGATGCCCAGCGCCGCATGGCTCATGCTCTCGGCGTCCTTAAAGGTGTCCCAGCGCCGCAGCTGCTCAAAGCGGCCCATATCGTGTAGCAGGCCGCAAAGCCATGCCAGGTCAATATCTTCTGACGACCAGCCCTGCTCGCGCGCTACGGCATCGCATGCCTCGGCCACGTGGTACGTATGCTCGATTTTGAGCGCGATGCGTGGATTGGTGGCGTCGTAGGCATCGGTGTAGCTTTTGAAGGCCGCGCGCGCCCGGTCTCGATCGATAGCTGTCATAATGACTTCCTAAAAAGTTGTGTCTTTCGATCCGGTGGCAATTGTAGGTGAACTCGGTTGCTGTCGATGATGATTCTGCCGTGTCGCTACATGCGGCTCGGAGACCTTGTCAGGATGAGAAGCGTATGGTGCTCAAAATCGTTAGAACCGTCTGGCCGGTGATGCTTACCTATGTTGCGATAGGCGCGCCGTGCGGGAATGATCATGGGGCAGAGGGAATGGAGCCCTGGATGGTCTTTGCTCTGAGCAGCACGTTTGTGACGGGCAGCGGCCAGTTTATGATCTGCAATCTTTGGCTGGCGGGCGTACCGGCACCTTCGATTATCGCGAGCGTCGCCGCCATCTCATCGCGCTTTGCACTTTATTCGGCATCGATCGCACCCCATCTGGCGGGCGCTCGAAGCGTCAGACGCTGGCTGTTGCCGCGACGCTCACCGAGGAGGCATACGGCATCTCGCTTGCCAAGCTGGTTGAGGGGGAGGATTGGGGCCCGCGCGAATCCTTCGTGCTCAACGTGATCCTCATCGCGACATGGGGCGCTTCGTGCACGATGGGTGCCATCGCCGGTGCCGTTGCCGATGTTCCCACCGCTATTGCGAGTTTCGTCTGCACCTCGCTCTTTATCTGCCTGCTCTTTTCGCAGCGGCTGTCGCGCGGCAACGTTGTCGCGGCGGTTTCGGGCGCGGTGTCCGTCGCCGTATGCAAGTTCTTGGGCCTCGTGAATATTGCCGTGCCGGCAAGCGTCGTGGTCGGCATTACCATTGCGCTGGCGTGCGATGCTGTATTTGACGGAAGAGGTGCCCGCGATGCCCGTTAACGAGTTCTTGGTTCTGTGGCTGTCGTCGTGGGCTGCTATCGCGTTCTTTCGCATCGCGCCGGCGTTCGCCTTGCGCGGGCGGACCCTGTCGCCCCGCATTACCGAGGCCCTGGGCTATATCCCGCCCGCCGCCTTTGCCGCGCTGGTCGCCAACGACTTGGTGAGTCCCGGCGCGTTCGACGCGGGGCTCTGGCCTGCCTTGGTTCCCTGGATTGCGGCCGCCGGCGTCGTGGTCGTGGCGGTCAAGACAAAATCGATGCTGTGGTGCTGCGTCTCGGGCATCGTACTCTATATCGTCTTGAGCCTTATATAGGGGTGGCGTCGCGGGCGCCGAATCTCGTTCCATCCCAACTTGTCGAATTTTTCACCGAGCTGGTCTATTTCTTCTGGTACCATGGTCAAACTTTACTGTAGCAAAGCGTGACGTGGGCTTTTGTACCCCGTCAGCGGAAATGGGGGTTTCATGGCACAGGAAGCGAACGCCAACGAGCAAAAGAAATTCAAGGTCCCGCGCATCCCGGGCGACATCATGATCTATCCGATGATCGTCGGTCTTTTGCTCAACACCTTCTGCCCGCAGGTTTTTGAGATCGGCGGCTTCTTTACGGCTGCCTGCCGCGGTGGCTCCAATACCATCGTCGCCGCGATCCTGCTGTTTGTGGGCGCCGGCATCAGCTTTAAGTCCACGCCGGGTGCCATCAAGACCGGCATCGTCGTGCTGATCCCCAAGCTGGTCGTCGCAGCGGCTCTCGGCCTGGGCGTGGCATATTTCTTTAACGACAACTTCCTGGGTCTGAGTTCCGTGTCTATCATCGGCGGCATCACGTTTTGCAACATGGCGCTCTATACGGGCATCATGGGCGAGTTTGGCGATGAGTCCGAGCAGGGCGCCGTCGGTATCCTGTTCTTTACGGCCGGCCCTGCCGTCACGATGATCATCCTCGGTGTTTCCGGCCTCGCCAACATTCCCATTGGCACCATTATCGGCTCCATCTTGCCACTCGTTATTGGCATGGTTCTGGGCAACCTGTTCCCGTTTATCAAGAACCTGCTGGTCCCCGGCGCCAATCCCGCGATCGCTGTCATCGGTTTTCAGCTCGGTGCGTCCATGAGCCTATCGAGCTTTATCACCGGCGGTATTTCCGGCATCTTGCTGGGCCTTGTCACGCTGTTTGTCGTCGGTCCCATCACCTTTGCGTTTGAGCGTCTGTGCGGCGGCAATGGCAAGGCCGCTGTGGCTTGCTCCACCATTGCCGGCACGGCTATGACCACACCGGTTGCCCTCGCCGAGGTCGCACCGCGCTACGCCGAGCTTGCGCCCACCGCGTACGCTCAGATCGCCACCGCCGTTATCATCACGCGATCATGGCTCCGATTCTGACTGGCTGGGTCGACAAGAAGTTCTGCCAAGCAAGGAGGATCTGCCGCCTGTCGGTGTCGAGGCCATCGAGGAGGCTGTCGCGACTGACATCGATGGCGAGTAGCAATCGATACCCATCAATGATGCCGGCGTGTGCAATTCGCGCCGTATGGGCGCCCGAACAGAAACTGTTTTGCAGTGATGTTCGGGCGCTCTGCTATTATCCCCTTTACCCCTGCGGAGTAAAGGGGTGTTTATTGCCCTGATTCGAATTGGGCGATTCTGACCACTTGGATATTGAAGGGATGGCGCTAGTGGTTAAGGCACTCAAGATTGAGATATTCGTGCTATGCATGATTGTTCTTATCGGGCTTGCCGTACGAAGCCGTCGCTCCCTGTTCTCGAGCACCCAGCAGCTTTTGTTTAGCATGCTGGGCTACACGTCTGCTGCGTACATATTATTCGATATGATCTGGACGCTTTCGGACGGTGTGGACGGCACGTTGGGCATTGCTGCCAACTGGATTTCCAACGCGGTTTCGTTTTCGCTCTTTGCTATCGCGTGTCTCATTTGGTTTATCTATTCCGAGACGGTGCAGGGTTCTCGCCTTTTGACCTCGCGCTATAGGGTGGTGCTTGTAGCGTTGCCTACGGCTCTGGTGGTCGTGCTGGCGTTTACCAGTTACTGGACGCAAGCCCTGTTCTATATCGATTCGCAGGGCGTGTATCGTCGCGGCTTTGCTATATGATCCAGCCCATCGTCAGCTACTGTTACGTTATACATACGTCCCTGCATGCATTTGTGCAATCTCGCAGGTCGAGAGCCTGCAGACGAAGGCCATCTATCGAACCTTGGCATTTTTCGCCATTCCGGCCCTGGTGGGCGGTACCTTTCAGGTCGTATACTCGGTGCCCGGCCTTTGTGTCGGCATAATGATTAGCATGTTGCTGCTCTACATCATCTACCAGGAGCAGCTCATCTCGACCGACCCGTTGACTGGACTTAACAATCGCAACCGTTTTGAGACCTATATGCTGTCGCTCTTCTCAAATGTGGATCAGGCCGAAGATGTATATCTGCTTATGATGGACGCCGACGGCTTTAAGCAGATTAACGATCTCTATGGGTATGTGGAGGGCGACCACGCTCTTCAGGTTGTTGCGACGGCGCTCAAGGATGCCTGTTCGCCGGCTGGTGGCTTTATCGCACGTTATGGCGGCGATGAGTTCGTGGTGCTCCAAAAGGCAGCGGCGGAACAGGACATCATGCGTCTGTGCGCGGCAATCAACGATGAACTCGCACGCGCCGAGGTGCCGTATCTGTTGCGGATGTCCATCGGCTATGCACGGGTCGGTGATGGTGTCGATACCTGGCAAGATTTGCTTCGCGCCGCCGACGCGGAGCTCTACCGCGTAAAGTACGAGAAGAAGAAAGCTGGCGTCCAGATACGCTAGAAATAGGGGCGCACGCTTGCGTGCATGGTGGCCCTCGGCTCTCCGATGTATTCCATTAAACTAAAGTATGTGAATCCCCTCTGCTAAATAAGGGCAGTTCGCTAGGCCTTTTTAGGCCTGTTGACGATGATGATGCCGCCGCAGACCAACAGCAGGGCGACTATAACGGTAACGGGGCTCGTGCCGGCGCCCTCGCCGAGCAGCAGCGCACTCAACAGCACACCAAAGACGGGTTCATAAACCCAAAGACCGAGACGCGGCTGACGGGGTTGACGGCAAGCAGGCGCGACCATAGCGAGTACGCGATGGCGGAGATGAGTGCCATATAGATAATGAGCGCGATGGCGGGGATGATCGCGGTGGGGGAGAGCGCGCCGCCCATCAAAAACCCGATGGCGGTGAGGACCAGGCCGCCGACCAAGAACTGCCACCCGGCAAGCAAGACACCGTCGTGCTCGCGCGAGAAGATGCCGATCAGGCAGGTCGACAGGGCACCCGCGACGGTGGAGGCCAGGATAAAGCCCTCGCCGTCGAGCGTAAAGCCAAAGGTGCCGTCCGCGCCCGAAAGGTTGACGAGCGCGACGCCGGCAAAGCCCAGTACACAGCCGAGCACCTTGGCCGCATCGAGCTTTTCGGTGCGAAACGCCAGGGCGGCAAAGAGGATTGCGAGGAAGTTGGCGCTGGCCTCGATGATGGAGCTCGACATGGCGCTGGCGCGCGAGAGGCCCAGATAGAAAAAGAAGTACTGCCCGATAGTCTGGAAGAGCGACAAGACAAAGATGGGCTTGATGTCGCGAGCCTGCGGAATGAGGGGGCGGCGTTGGGCCGCACTCATCCCAACGATAACCAGGCGCCGGCAAGCGTGAAGCGCAAGCCGCAAAGAGTAGCTGCGAGGCGCTATCGTGCGCCGGGATCCCAAAGAGTGCGTAGCCGATCTTGATGCAGGGAAAGGCCGATCCCCAGAGTGCACAGCAAACAAGACAGCCAGGATGAGTCCGGGCAGGGTGGCGAGATACGGCTTGCGGCTTTCCATGATGTCCTTCCTACATGCGCGAAGCAAAAAAGAACCCGCCACCGGATGTGTCGGTGGCGGGTGTTGTTACCCGAGGGGATTGTACCCGATGGGAAAGGCTTAGGCGAAGTAGGCTACGCCGCTCTCAAAGATCGGCATGAACTTGTC
>ENA-OPZM01000678-OPZM01000678.1-human-gut-metagenome-genome-assembly--contig:-NODE-678-length-14087-cov-7.174427_pt1 | contig 14087 bp, 12 predicted proteins | sample MGYA00242478_ERZ504493 | MGnify/ENA primary metagenome ERZ504493 (study PRJEB26092, sample SAMD00036227) | human gut metagenome | host: Homo sapiens | study: EMG produced TPA metagenomics assembly of...
CCGCGCTCATGCCGCCCCTGTGCGCGGCGGGCTATGGCATCGCATCGCAAGCGGGTCGCTGTTTCTTTCAGCCTCTACGAGTTTGGCATCAACGTGGTCTTTATCGCACTGGCTGCCGAAGCCGTGCTGCTTCTTTTGCGCGTGCCGCTCAAGCGCGACCTCAACGGCGACGGCATTGTGACCGCCGAGGAAAACGCCGAGGTCGATGAGCTGTCACACAAGGTGCGCCGCCGCATCATCGTGGGCACGGTGATCTTTGCCATCCCCTGCATCGTTATGACCGCGGGATCCATTGGCTCGGCGCAGGCCGGCGTGCAGGACGGCTATGGCGTCACCGAAACCACGCGCGAGCTTGCCGCGGTGCTGCCAGGCTTTAAGGATTACACCGTCGCCGTCGAGACCTCGGCCACCGAAGGCGAGGAGGAGGGCCTTGTCGAGCGCGAGGTTGTCGCCCATGTGACGACAAGCGAGGCGCTTGGGGCACACGACCGCCGTGTAGCCCGCAAGCTCATCGACCTCAATGTGCCCGAGCTCGATCGCGTGGAGTTTGATGTGCAGTAATACGCGACGTGGGATGGATGCGCGCAGCCGCGAGTCACGACATGGCGCAGACGTGACGCGGGCCACGAGCAAATAGCGGGACGCGGTCCATGGCCGCGCTCCGCTCGCTGATTTATTGCCGTGAATCAACTTTCCACATCGACATCGCCAGACTCCACTATAAACGCCGGATCGGCGCTCGCCAGATTAAAACGGGTCACCTTGGTATCTCTAAACAGGTAGAGCCAACCCTGATCGCGTCGGCGCGAAATATACGCCACGTGTACCGTACCGAATTTTTCGCCGTTTTCATTCTTTAATATCAGGATGTTGGGGTCATCCGTACGCTTAAACTGCCCGTCTGTGCAGATTCCGTCTTGGTCGACCAGCTGCCATCGACAGTTGTCCTCCTCAAGAAAAGCCAGGGTTTCCCGACTTGTTTCGTCATCCCGATAGTAACCGTCAATGGCAAAGCCTTCGGAAACGCATTCCTGCATATAGGCTGTTTCTCGACTTATAGCGAACTGCCCTATAGCGCCCAGGAGCACAGCTAGGCAAACCACTGCAAGGGTTATCGAGATAGTACGGCGATCCATGTTAGCCCAACCGATAGTTGTTTAACGGAGCACGAAACATACCCGGAACCTCCGATATCAGGGGGAACGTCACCTACGGCCTGCCGGTAATCATATGTTTCCAACATCAAACCATATGACTGCAACTCGTTGGAGATAGATTCCATAAACGGACAATGATATACGGCGAACGGCTACACTTATCAATAAACCCAGAGTTATGGAGGCCGTTTTTCGTACTGCAAGATCGCAGTTTTCGGAAGTGCGGTGAAAAATCGAGTTCTGCCGACCAGACCGACTTTTTTAGCAACAAAACCGCAGGTCACAAAAGTTCAAAAGAGCAGTGTGCTCGAAGGTTCGGAGTTTTCCCCGCACTTCCGAAATCCGAGTCCACGAAAGGCGTCGGCAAGGCATTTACGCAACATGTATCCAGTAAAAAAGGGCCGCAGCCGGTACGGCTACCACCCTTCCGTCTCATATCTAGCCCGAAGCAGGTCGGCTACTTCTTAATACCGCGTCACAGACGCTTTGCGACCGATGCCACGGCCTCCTCGCTAACCGAATCGCAGGCAGGCGAAGGGCTGCGTGCAGATGATGTTGGACGCACCGCGATCGATCAGGTCGAGTATCTCGGCCGTGAGCAGCCAGACCTCGCCCATGTTATTACATACCGAAAGCACCGTGCGGGCCTTGTCGGCCATGGCGCCAACACCTGAAGATTTTGTCCGTAACTCAAAGAGCTAGGAGGTTGATAAAATCCAGAAACATCATGGCTAAAAGAGACGGGCACACTGTCCCTGTTTTTCGCACGAGCAGCGCAAAAATAAGGCCCAGACAAAGATAGCCCCCCATCATTGCAATGATGTAATTTGTGGGTGCCCCGATCAAACACTGTTGAGTCACGAGAAGCAATGCCCATAGAATCGACTGTACAAATGCCCTTATGCAAAACGGCCGAACTATTCCGACGATTGTGTATTCAAATAAAAATACGTACCTAAATAACAGCTCATGCAAAACTGAAACCGAACAGACCAATACCCATCTGGATATTGATTTTCCACCTATATCGAGCATGGCGGCCATAATAATAAATACGATGAAAATGAACTGCCATCCCAAAAGAATCCCACGCTGCTTGGTCTTATCACGGGAAACAGCGCCCCGAGTTGCAAAAAGATAGACTACCAACGCACAAAAGAGGGCCCCTGTAGAGCACAGCCAAGCGGGAGATCCTTTTGCAATAACCCAAATGGCCCACGGCACGCTAGCAACCATCGTACCCAGTAGATAACGTGCCCCCAGGCGCATTATTTCAGTCGCTTTTCCCAAGCTCTACCACCTCATCACTAGCTGCTATTAGGTCCATATCGTGTGTAATAACAATGACAATCTTGTGCTTGCGCAATTCCTTCACAGCATTTATCAGAGCTTCTTTATGAGCAATATCAAGTGATGCTGTTGGCTCATCGAATAAATAGACGTCTGCCTTCTTTTCCAAGACCCGCCTAATTTCCAATTGTTTCAGTTCCCCAGGAGACATTCCTCCGCACCTCTTCTTTTCGATAGAAGGAAAATTTCTATCGCTAAGAAAATCCTTTACTGATATCGGAGTTTGTTCAGCAAACGAAACTAGCTTCTGCCTAAGGAGCTCACAGTTGATTTCTTCTTGGGCCTTACCGTTGTAGGAAATAGTCCCAACGTAATCCGAATTGAAACAACCCATCAATAAGTACGCAAGGGTCGTTTTGCCCGAGCCATTAATCCCTACAAGAGCATAGAGCTTTCCTTTTTCAAACCTGATATTCAAGTTGCTGTAGAGACACTTTCCATTTAATGTAAAGCCGAAATTACGCAGTTCGATGTAATCGATCTCCATGAGCTCCTCTCCAACGGCAGCCAAAGACATTTTAGAGGCATTTAGACGAGATATCGATGAGAAGCAGTCTTGTACGCTACTACCTATACCGTAGATTGACCTCACGGCAGATAGCATTAAAGCCATGTAGCTCGAAACAGCAACAAGTTGGCCTACACTCATGCTTCCATGCATTACATAGAAAGCCGAAATCAAAAGAATAGTCACCTGGGACGCAGCCGCAGCAAAGGAATCCGTTGCTTGAAATCTCGAAACGACACTTTGATAGGCGACTCCGGCGTGCAGCAAAGACGAAAAAAAGCTATCTATGGATTTCAATGCTCTTTCGAATAGCACATTAACATACAAAAATCTCTGATGCGCAAGTACGGACTCCACTTTTCCGAAATACAGGGACTGCTCCTCCTTAAAGGTCAGACCTGAAACAAAAAGCGGTTTTCTGAATAAAGCATATGCAATTGCATACAAGATGCAAAATGTCACGGAAACCCAAAAGAGCGCTACGGAGCATCCATAGAGAAAAATAAAACTGATACCTAGCTGGACAACCGCAAGAAGTACCGTCTGGAGCACCGACAATCCGAAGGAAGCCACAGTATTGGCATCTGAACAAATTTGTTGAGTTTTTTCAGCTGACTCCTGCTCAAAATATAACTCAAAAGGCATCCGAACGAGCTCATCGATTTTTCTTCGAACAATCGAGTATGCAGCCACAGTCGTTATCCGCATTGAAAGAAGGGTGCTTAAATAACTGACAACAATATCGATTAGTGCCGCAAAACCAATTAGAGCGCTGCTAATCATGATAGTATCGTAAGATGTTTTTTTAGATATATTGTCAACCAGAGCGCTCGTAAGCAGCGGGGATACAGAAGCCATCATTCCAGATATTATTAAGCACAACGCGAAGACTATAACCAGAAGCAATTGGGAAGAAAACCCAAGTCTGAAATATGGCAGATAATCGAAGAGCGCCGTTGAGTCCGCATCACTTCTTATGCTTGAAATCATAGGCCGCCCTCATTACTTTTATACAGTTCTTTCTTGCAGATACGCAGCTTGTCTTATTTTCATACAGCCTGGTGAAGGGACAGCCACCCATGCACATAGGAAGAAGCGAGCAGTTAAGACATTCTGAATCTGAACAAAAGTCGTAAGCATTCCATTTGGAAACTTCGAATGCGTTACTCGCTACGCTTTCAAAGATGCTGCCATAACTTCTGTCGGAATATCCTATTTCATTCCAGCATTTATATAAGGAACCATCTGGTCCAATAACTTCTGAATATTTATTGACGGCTCCGCATATGGTCGGATTAAAGCCTGGAAGAAACGGATCCATGTACCCCGTCATTTTGTAGCGAGACAAACAGGATGCTTCAATCGAGGCAAATTCGTCCTCTGAATAGCACGGAGAGTTAGCGCATGCCCCATTTATATCATCTACTGCCGCTAAATACAGTTTTACTCTATTACGAAGACCTTTTTGATCAAGCGAATCAATCAAGCGATCAATCTGATCACCGTTCGTCGGATCAACATTAACTCTTAAGATGACATTGAAGTACGCACTAGCTCTTTTTACGTTATCGATAATACGGTTGAACGTATCACCGCCAGAAGGAAGACATCTTCGTTGATTGTGTATTTCAGGCGGACCATCGACAGTCACCTGAACGTGCGTGACCCCATTTTTTGCAAGCAACTCCGCCGTTTTCCCATCTAAGAAATAACCGTTGGTCACCATGCTGGCGTTAAATAAGATTTCATCACTTCGGATTCCGCGCGTAATCTTCTCCACCGTCTCAATCGCCAATAAAGCTCGCCGCCATACCAGGCAATCTGCAAACTATCTGCCTGATTGTCTAAAGCCATGCCATTGATATGCTTTATTACCTGATCGACGCACTGGTCGCTCATTGAACCATAACGCTTGCCGTCCTCATAACAATACGGACACCTGAAATTACAATTCAATGTCGGAGCTATCGTAAATGAAAGTGATTTTGATTGCATGCGACAGGCCGATGATATCTCTTTTAAATGTTCGATTTCGTCAAGTCCGTCGGAAACCAACAACCCCGCGTCCATCAAATTGTCGACAATTCCGAAGGCCATTAGCCCCATTCGCAAATAGTGCCTTCTCGTATTCCGCATCCAACGCAACAATTGCGCCGGAGTAAGAGTTATATACCAGCGTAGGCTGATTGCCTTTATCGATTACATTAAAGCGAGACTGTTTCATTTCTACTCCGTTGCATATTTCAATATTTCAACCTGCCATTAGGAGTAATTCCAGCCACAAAATTTGGTAATGCAGATCCTCAGGCCACACGGTCCTCCCCCTGAATAACTCCAACAAATATGCGCTGCACAGGACACACACGTAGAAATATCTCGAGACGAAGCAGGCATCTGAGTATTCACTGGCTTTTGAATATATTCCATCGAAGCTCCTAGCTAACGTGTATACCGCAATGTTGAAATGCGCGGCAATTCCCGCCCGTGTACACGGCACACATCCCCCAGGGATTACAGCGCCCCTGACATTTTGCGCCCTGACAAGGACACCAACTTGATAGCAAAGCAATATCGTTAGGTGTTTGAGTTGGCTGTATCCAATCCACAATGGCTCCTTTCTCGTTTTAGGCCTAGTTATACTTTGGTCAAAAAGTCAAAAGCTGTTTGATAACTTTTTGTACTGGATGAAACAATTTGTTTGCCTTGTTTAACATTTTTTAATTTACACTTAGCTTGATTAAAAATTCAACCTAAGGAAATTCTGGTGAATGTTGTTCAGCTGCAGTATTTCATAAAGGTATTTGATTGTCAGAATTACTCGGATGCAGCAACTATATTAAGTGTTTCGCCGCAAGCTGTTTCAAAAGGCATTCGAGCATTGGAATCTGAACTTGGTCTGAAGCTGTTCGAAAAAAGAGGCAGTATTCTACATCTAACAAACTATGGAGAGGAAATCCTTCCTATAGCATTAGATGCACTAGCTTCAATTGAGGGAATTCAAGCGTATGCGCAAATCACGCGTGAAAAGATAAAAATAATCCAGACACATTTGACACACGTTGCAGTCGGACTACCACCAATACTCACAAGCTGGTTCAACCAGCCCACACTAAACCGGCTCTCGAAAAAGTACAACGGTGGTAAATTTGCTGTTTCCAGATACGACGACGGCGGAACGTGCTTATCCCTTCTACTTGACGGACAAATCGACATTGCGATTGTCGCTGGGCAAGTAGACACCAATCTTTTTGAATCGCATTTTTTATTGAACGCCGAAGTCAACCTCCTCGTTGAAAGCAATCACCCATTAGCTAGTCACGCAGCAGCGAATCTAAACGCGGTGGCTCAATATCCAATTGCAAACACCTGTGACATTCGATATTGTCGAAAAAGAATAGACTCAGCATTTAACCATCTGGGCCTTTTCCCCCGCTACGAGAGTATTAACTTAGCAGACCAGCACAATTTGTCCGATTTTCTCATTCGTAAGCATGGGGTTATTTTGACCATAGCCTCGCAAACGTCTCAAATCAGGATAGGCTATCCAGCAAAAATCTTTGCCTAGGCAAACAAGATAGATTATCAATCCCTTTTTACTGCGCTTCAAATTCAAACGATGTCCAAGCGCAAACTCATCACGCGATAAGCTGCATTCAACTTGAGGCACGCCAACTATCCCGCTGTTTAAAAAGCGCTGAAGAAGGAGACCTTTCCGGCTGAACATGGCGGGCGTACTAATTCTATGCAAAACAGCATCGCATTCCGCCAGAACGGAAGCGTGGGCCAGCCCCGAGTTTTTTGTAGTATTCCGAGAGAAAACAACAAGGGCCGGCAGACTCTTGGCAAATCAGTGGCCCACTCACCACCCACAAAACTGTGCCCCACTTCCGAAATCCGAGTCCACGAAAGGCGTCGGCAAGGCCATTTACGCAACATATGTCCAGCAAAAACGGGTGGTAGCCGGCACGGCTGCCACCCGTTTGTCTCATATCTAGCCCATAGCAGGCCAACTACTTCTTAATGCCGCGTCCCAGACGCTCGGCGACCGACGCAACGGCTTCCTCGCTGGCCGGTCCGCAGCTCACGCAGCCATCGTGGGCACGCATCTGGCCGGTAACCTCGTCCATCGCGAGCGGTGCCACCTTCTCGAGCTTAAAGCCCTTGCCGGCGCGCATGTTTTCCTTGGCCACGCTGATCATGAGCTTAATGCGGTTGAGCTGGTTGACTCGGACGCACCGGGTCGTAGTCCACCGCGACAATGTTGCTCTCGGGGTGCTGACGGCGCAGTTCCTTGATCACAGCCTTACCCACCACGTGGTTGGGCAGGCACGCAAAGGGCTGCGTGCAGATGATGTTGGGCGCACCATGGTCGATCAGGTCGAGCATCTCGGCCGTGAGCAACCAGCCCTCGCCCATGTTGTTGCACACCGAAAGTACCGTACGGGCCTTGTCGGCCATGGTGCCGATGCGCTCGGGCGCCTCAAAGCGGCGGGACTTCTCGAGCATCTCCTCCACCGGCGTACGCATCCAGTCCACGAGCTTAATAAGCGCTTGCATGCCCGCGCGCGTAGTAGCAGAGCTTCCCAACTCGTCCTTCTGCAGCTCGGCGTTGCTCATGGAGTACAGGAAGAAGTCGAGCAGGCCCGGTACCACGGCCTCGCACCCCTCGCGCTCGATGACATCGACCACGTGGTTATTGGCTGTGGGGTGGAACTTGACCAGGATCTCGCCGACCACGCCCACGCGCGGCTTGGTGCCCTCGCCCACAAGCGGCATGGTGTCGAACGCGCGGATGGCCTCGCGGCACAGCTTGGTGTAGTTATGCCTGTTGAACTTGGGTGCCAGCTTGCGAGCGCGCGCCATGTACTCTTCATAGAGCGCGTTGGCGGCACCGGGCGTGGCCTCGTACGGGCGCAGCGGTAGAGCATCTGCATCATCACGTCGCCAAAGAGCACCGCGTAGACTGCCTGCTTAAGCAGCGCCGGCGTCAGCTTGAAGCCGGGGTTGTCCTCGCCAAGCGCCACGGCCGAAAGCGAGATCACGGGGATCTCGGGGTGACCGCTCTCGCGCAGGGCCTTGCGGATGAGCGCGATGTAGTTGGTGGCACGGCAGCCGCCGCCGGTCTGGCTGATGACCACGGCCGTCTTGGACAGGTCGTACCGACCGCTCTCGATCGCTTCCATAATCTGGCCCGTCACCAGGATCGACGGGTAGCAGATGTCGTTGTTCACGTAGCGCAGACCCGCCTCGACGGCGTCGTGATCGGTCGAGGGCAGCAACTCCAGGTTGTAGCCGGCACCGCGGAACACCTCTTTGACCAGGTCAAAGTGGATCGGTGCCATCTGCGGGCACAGGATGGTGTAGCCCTCGTCGCGCATCTGCTCGGTAAAGGGCACCTTGGGCCACGCGGTCGAGGCGCTCTCGCGTTGCGCCTCGAACGTGTACTTGCGGCTCGCAAACGCGGGAGCATCCGTGGAAGGCGCCACCGGCGCGGCATCGCCCTGCTCGTAAGCCTCGCCCGCGGCGGTTGCCTCGGCCAGACGTTCGGCCTCCTGGTCCTTGAGGGCAGCCATGAGCGAGCGAATGCGGATGCGCGCGGCGCCCAGGTTCGACACCTCGTCGATCTTGAGCACGGTGTAAATCTTGCCGCTGGCCTCAAGGATTTCCTGCACCTGATCGGTGGTCAGGGCATCGAGGCCGCAGCCGAAGGAATTGAGCTGGATCAGGTCAAGGTCGTTGCGCATAGTCACAAAACGGGCGACGGCGTACAGGCGGCTGTGGTACATCCACTGGTCGACGACACGGATGGGACGCTCGGGCTTCACCAGGTGCGCAAGCGAATCCTCGGTAAAGACCGCGAATCCAAAGCTCGAGATAAGCTCGGGCAAGGCGTGGTTGATCTCGGGGTCGTTGTGGTAGGGGCGACCGGCGAGCACAATGCCATGGCCACCGTGGTCCTCGACCCACTTAAGAGCCTCCTCGCCCATGGTCTGGATGTCCTCGTGGAAACGCGCATCGGCCTCAAAGGCGGCGTTGACGGCGGCATCGACCTCGGAGCGCGTGATTTTAGGACCGCGCACGCGACCGCGACCAGCCTCGGCATCGGCCACGCGGTCGACGGCGAGCACTTGGTACAGGCGGCGCTTGAGCTCGGTCTTGTCATGATAGGGCACAAACGGATACAGGAACTCGATGTTCTGCTCGCGAATCTCGTCGATGTTGAGCGCCAGCGCCGTGGGGTAACTCATGACGATGGGGCAGTTATAGCAGTTGCCAGCCGTCGGGTCCTCCTTGCGCTCCCAGCGCACGCACGGCATCCAGATAAAGTCGACGTCACGGTCGATGAGGTTCATCACGTGGCCGTGGCTCATCTTGGCCGGATAGCACACGCTCTCGGACGGCATGGACTCGATGCCCGCCTGGTAGGTCTTTTTGCTCGACTGGTCGGACAGCTGCACGCTAAAGCCCAGGCGCGTAAAGAACGCGTGCCAGAAGGGGTAGTTCTCGTACATGTTGAGTGCGCGCGGGATACCCACGGTGCCGCGCGGGGCCTCGTCGGGACTCAGGACCTCGCGGTTAAACAGCAGCTCGTTTTTCTTTTTGAAGAGGTTGGGGGCCTCGGTCTTCTGCTTTTTGTGGCCGGCGCCCTTCTCGCAGCGGTTGCCGGTGATAAAGCGCCTGCCGCCGCCAAAGTCGTTGACGGTAAGCTGGCAGTTGTTGGAGCAGCGGCCGCATCGGACATGCTTTTGCGTCACGGTAAGGTGCACGATGTCCTCGGCCGAAAGGATGGTCGAGGTGCCGTCGGCGCCGGCGCGATCGCGGGCGAGCAGGGCCGCACCGTAGGCGCCCATGCAGCCGGCGATGTCGGGACGCACGGCGTGCACGCCGGTGAGCTGCTCAAACGCACGCAGCGTGGCATCGGACATAAAGGTGCCGCCCTGAACGATCACCTGGCTGCCGATCTCCTTGGGGTCGCGCAGCTTAATGACCTTGAACAGGGCGTTCTTGATGACGGAATAGGACAGGCCGGCGGCGATGTCGCCCACCGTGGCGCCTTCCTTTTGCGCCTGCTTGACGCGCGAGTTCATAAAGACCGTGCAGCGGCTGCCCAGATCGACCGGGGCCTTGGCATGGATGGCGGCATGGGCGAACGCACGCACGTCCATGTTCATAGAGACGGCGAAGCTCTCGATAAAGCTACCGCAACCCGACGAGCAGGCCTCGTTGAGCATGATGTGCTCGATGACGCCGTCCTTGACGCGCAGGCACTTCATGTCCTGGCCGCCGATGTCCAGAATGAACTCGACGCCGGGCAGGAATGCCTTGGCACCGCGCAGGTGCGCGACGGTCTCGATCTCGCCGGAGTCGGCCTTGAGGGCCTCGATGAGCAGCGCCTCGCCGTAGCCCGTGGTGGTCACATGGCCGATGGTGCAGCCCGCGGGAATGTGGTTGTAGAAATCGGCCATGATGACCTTGGCCGTGCCCAGGATGTCACCGTTGTTGTTGCCGTACCAGGTATGCAACAGCTGGCCGTCCTCGCCCACGAGCGCGGCCTTCATGGTGGTGGAACCGGCGTCGATGCCAATGAACACGCGTCCGGTGTAGCCGTCGAGCTTGCCCTTGGGGACGACCTCGGTGTCGTGGCGGGTTTTGAACTCGGCAAAGTCCTCGTCGGTGGCAAAGAGCGGATCCAGGCGCTCGACCTCGGCACCTTGCGTATCACCCAGGGCATCGATGGCATCGATGAGCTGCGGAAACGTGCTGAGCTTATTGGACTCGTGCGCCATGGCGGCGCCGCTCGCCACAAACAGGTGAGCGTTTTGGGGCACAATGCGGTGCTCCTCGTCCAGGTTGAGCGTGAGGTAGAAGCGGTGGCGCAGCTCGGAGAGGTACTGCAGCGGGCCGCCCAGGAAGGCGACGTTGCCGCGGATGGGACGGCCGCACGCCAGACCCGAGATGGTCTGGGTCACGACGGCTTGGAAGATGGAAGCGGCTACGTCCTCGGGACGGGCGCCTTCGTTGAGCAGCGGCTGGACGTCGGTCTTGGCAAAGACGCCGCAGCGGCTGGCGATGGGATAGATGGTGGTGGCGTTGGCCGCGAGCTCGTTAAGGCCGCTGGCATCGGTGTGCAGCAGGGTTGCCATCTGGTCGATGAACGCGCCTGTACCGCCGGCGCAGGTACCGTTCATGCGCTGCTCGATGCCGTTGTCGAAGTAGATGATCTTGGCGTCCTCGCGCCCAGCTCGATAGCAACGTCGGTGGCCGGGATAAGGGTCTCGACGGCACGTTTGCTGGCAATGACCTCCTGGACAAACTCCAGGTCGAGCCACTGGGACAGCAGCAGGCCGCCCGAGCCGGTAATGGCGCAAGTCATCTGGGCCGTCGGCAGCACGGTCGCAGCGCCCTCGAACAGGTCACGGGCGCAGGCACGGACGTCGGTGTGGTGGCGCTGGTACTTGGCGTAAACGATCTGGTTGTCGTCGTTGAGCACGGCGAGCTTAACGGTGGTGGAGCCCACGTCGATGCCCAGATGCAGGTTGCCGCGAGCATTCTCAGGGTTGAAGATCGCGCCTCGGGGGCGTGGGTGGCGGTGGCGGCTAGGGGCTCAGCGGCGGTGGCGGGCTCGCTAGCGACGAACGTCTCCCCTGCCGCGTTCTTGGCATCGGCAACTGCCTCGGCAACTTTCTCGGCAGCTGCGGTCGCGGCCTTCTGCGCGGCGTCCACCACGGCGGGGCGCCGCCTCACGCGCGGCAGCGACCATACGGTCCCTAATGCCCTCGACGAGTTTGCTCATTGTCTCTCCTCTTAGTTGTTGGACTCGACGGTTGCGGTGGTGTCGACCGCGTCCTCGAGCTGCAGATTCAATAGCTTCATGCCGTATTCCGGCACGTTGATATCGATGGGTTGGCCATACAAGTCGCCAGGGCGCACAAAAGCGAGCACCGTCATAATGCGCGCCATGGCCTCGGGCGATTCGGTGAGCCCACGCTCAAACCAGCGCTGAATCATGCCGACCTCGGCACTCACGACGTAGGTAACGTAGTAGTCAAAGAACGTGCCCAGCGCCAGGCCCAAAATGCCCGTCTGTGCGCGCGGCACCACAGCCTCACGCGCGGTGTCGATAATCTTCTTAATGAAAGCCTGGTCGCCGCCCGGGCCCAGCAGCGCACCGATTAAGTCGCGATTGGCCGCAAGATAACGCAGCAGCTCAACCGAACCGGGTGCCGGCTCGAGCTCATCGATGTTGTGATAAAGATCAGGCAGCTGAGCTACGGTGATGAGCTCAATGCGCTCACGGATCTCGGCCAGCAAGCCGTCCTCGATTTGATTGATAAAGTCGGGAATATCGCGGTAGTGCGAATAGAACGTGCGGCGCGTAAGGCCAGCACGCTCGGTGAGCGACGCGACGTTAATGCGCGAAAGGTCGCCGCTTTCGGCAAGCTCGCTGGCAAGCGCCTGGCGAAGGGCACGCTGTGAGCGAAGGGACCGGCGGTCGCATTTCTCGAGCTGGGACAAGCGTCCTCCTTGTTACTCAGCCTGTGCGCTATTGCACAGTGCGAGTATTATTGCACACCGTGTGCATCAACACGTAAAGGCAATATTTGGAATGTGACGAAGGGACGGTCCCTTTGTCACATTCAGCGACCGCCTAGGTTGTGCCAGTTGTGCCTGGCTTTTGAAGCAGCATTGCCGATTGTTCAAAATGTCATTCGTGGGTAGAATAGTGTCGACGGCAGCCCAAGTTCTGGAAAGCTGGGCAGCGCCGTTGTTTGCATTAGGGGGTCAACGCCTTAGCGGCGGCGACCCCTTCTGTTGCGCTTCGAACGCTGCTTGAGTGCCTCGGAAAGGCCGACAAGTGCCGTGAAGAACGAGACCAAAGCGGTCAGAAGTCTCACGAAATCAATCAAATCGGTCATGGGCATCACCTCCCATCAGATGGAGGCGCTGCCCGGCACATGGAACTGCCGTCAACAATACCGATTCTACCAGAGCCTAGTTATATATACGAATATATGTTCGTATTCCAAGAACACAGGCCCCCGTGACAAAGGGGCTGTCCCTTTGTCACATTATTCGATAACGGTGTGGGAATTCTGCTTATGCATGGTAGCGAGCATGTGTTTGGGGACGGCGTGGGTCATGCAGCTGCAGATGGTCGCACTCGCGGCGGCCTTGGCTGCATCGCTTGCGTTTTTGGTCGCGTAGCTGTGGCGGAAACGCTTGAGCATGGCGATATCGTTGCCGCCATCTCCGTAAACCGCAACCTCGTCCTCGGCAATACCGTAGTAGCCCGCCAGCCAGGCCACACTCTCGCCCTTGTTGCACGCCACGTCCGTGATCTCGAACATCACCGGGTCAAACGGCGCGTTGACCACACGGTCCGAGCGCTCGGCCAAATACGCCTTAAGGTCGCGCTCCAGCTCGAGCGAGGTCACGCGGCAGTTGATCTTGCATACATCGTGACGCAAGATATCGCCGATCGACTGATCGAAATACTGCTCCTCGTGATATCCGCCACGTGCACGCATGCCGCGCATCACAATACGCTTGATGGGGCTGTCCTTTTTAAAGCCCGCCTGATGCATCTCGAACGAACCGCTCGAGAACATGCCATCGGGCGTGGAGCAATCAAAGCAAATGTCCGGGAACGCCTTGAGCAGCTCCTCGGTAATCTGCGGATCGATGGTCCAGGTCTTGAGCACCTCGCCATGGCTGTCGCGCACGATGGAGCCGTTAGAGCAGCAGGCATCGAGCGCCAGCCCCGTAAAGCCATGCTCGCCGATTGGCAACGTCGAGCGCCCGGTCGCGGGAACCACATGCAGGCCAGCCTCCGTCAGCTCACGAATGGCGCGGCGGATGGTCCCATCCGCCTCGTGCAGGGCGTTCAGCAGCGTTCCGTCTAAGTCACTCGCAAACATCTTGATCATGGGCATGCCTCCCCTTCGTCTGCACGATATTGTAGACGAGAACGGCGTGCCCCAAGAGAGGCACGCCCGTCAGGCGAAAGATTGTCCTACACCGCGGCGGGGCCGTGCTCGCCGGTGCGGATGCGGATGACTTCTTCGACCGGC
>ENA-OPZM01000679-OPZM01000679.1-human-gut-metagenome-genome-assembly--contig:-NODE-679-length-14074-cov-2.718076_pt1 | contig 14074 bp, 18 predicted proteins | sample MGYA00242478_ERZ504493 | MGnify/ENA primary metagenome ERZ504493 (study PRJEB26092, sample SAMD00036227) | human gut metagenome | host: Homo sapiens | study: EMG produced TPA metagenomics assembly of...
TATCATTCTATTGTCCATTCTTTCCGTCAACTGGTTGACCCGTGGTTTTGCCCCTGTGATTATGATGAGGTAGATTCTACATTTGGTACTTGGATGATGTGAAAGGGCTTGGGTGAAAACATATTATTCTTATGTTTGATTTCATGAATTAACCATATTTCTCGTCAATCAAAATATTACAAAGATTATCAAGAAAAACACGAAGCTAGTGCTTACAAGGATATGTTTCTTAACTGGGATAAATTTTGGCCAGAAAATCGTCCGACACAAGTTGATGTGGACTTGATTTACAAGCGTAAAGACCGCGCACCAAAACAAGAAATTCATTTTACAGATGGTTCGGTTGAGCATTTGTGGAATACATTTGGTGAGGAACAAATTGACCTTGACGTGACAAAAGAAGTGACCATAGATTTCATTCGAAAAACCATCAAACACCTAGCAGAAAATGGATGTGACCTCATTCGTCTAGATGCATTTGCTTATGCAGTTAAGAAATTGGATACCAATGATTTCTTTGTGGAGCCAGACATTTGGGAATTACTTGATAAAGTGCGTAGCATTGCAGCGGAATCTGGCACAGAATTGCTTCCAGAAATTCATGAGCACTATTCAATCCAGTTTAAGATTGCTGAGCATGACTATTATGTCTATGATTTTGCACTTCCAATGGTGACGCTTTATAGCCTATATAGCAGAAAAGTTGACCGTTTGGCAAAATGGTTGAAAATGTCGCCGATGAAGCAATTTACAACGCTTGATACACATGATGGAATTGGTGTGGTTGATGTCAAAGATATTTTGACAGATGATGAAATTGATTATACCTCCAGTGAACTTTATAAAGTTGGTGCTAATGTCAAACGTAAATACTCATCTGCTGAATACAATAATCTCGATATTTATCAGATTAATTCGACTTATTATTCTGCACTTGGTGATGATGACAAGAAATATTTCTTAGCACGCTTGATTCAGGTTTTTGCCCCGGGTATTCCACAAGTTTATTATGTTGGATTTTTAGCAGGAAAAAATGATCTTGATTTGTTAGAAAAAACAAAGAAGGCCGCAACATCAATCGTCATTATTACACGAATGAAGAAATTGCTGAAGAAGTCCGACGCCCAGTAGTTCAAGCTTTGCTCAAACTCTTTACTTTTCGAAATCAATCAGCTGCTTTTGACCTTGATGGCAGTATTGATGTAGAGATATTAGATGAAAATACGCTTGTAATCACTCGCCGTAATCAAGGTAGCAGTGTGGTTGCGGAAGCCCAAATTAATTTAAAAGAGTTAAGCTACGCAGTTAAAGAAAACGGGGAAGAAGTTACTTTCTTATAATCTAAAGGTAGCTGGGCAAACTCCTAGCTTCCTTTTTATTTTTATAACGCAAACGCTTGCGCAAATAACAAGAAAGCGTTAAAATAAAGACAAATAAATCAAAATAGAGGTGTACTATGGAAAAACATTGGTGGCATAAAGCAACCATTTATCAAATTTACCCAAAATCATTTAAGGATTCAAATGGTGATGGGATTGGTGATTTGCAAGGGATTATCAGTAAACTTGACTACTTACAAAAGCTTGGTATTACAGCGATTTGGCTTTCTCCCGTTTATCAGTCTCCAATGGATGATAATGGTTATGATATTTCAAATTATGAGGCGATTGCGGATATTTTTGGAGATATGTCTGACATGGAAGAATTGCTAGCGCAGGCAAAAGCGCGTGGTATTCGCATTATCATGGATTTGGTGGTTAATCACACATCAGATGAACACGCTTGGTTTGTTGAAGCGCGTGAAAATCCTGCCAGCCCATACCGTGATTTTTACATTTGGCGTGATGAACCAAATGAGCTTGATTCTATTTTTGGTGGCTCTGCTGGGCATATGATGGCAAAACTGGGCAATATTATTTGCACTTTTTCAGCAAGAAACAGCCAGATTTGAATTGGGAAAATTTCGCATTACGCAAGTCTGTTTACGACATGATGAATCGCTGGATTGACAAAGGTATTTCTGGCTTTCGTATGGACGTGATTGACATGATTGGGAAAATGCCAGACCAATTAATTTCTAATAATGGACCAAAATTGCATGATTATCTCAAAGAAATGCATCAAGAAACCTTGGCTGGAAAGGATTTGTTAACGGTTGGCGAAACTTGGGGCGCAACACCAGAAATTGCTAAGCAGTACTCATCCCCAGATGAAAAAGAATTATCAATGGTTTTTCAATTTGAACATATCGGTCTGCAACACAAGCCAAATGCTTCAAAATGGGAATACGAAAAAGAATTAAATGTTCCCGCACTCAAAGCCATTTTCAACAAGTGGCAGACAGAGCTTGAGCTTGGTCAGGGGTGGAATTCGCTTTTTTGGGACAATCATGATTTGCCACGTGTTTTATCAATTTGGGGAGACACAGACACTTATCGTGAAAAATCAGCCAAAGCGCTAGCGATTTGCTTGCACCTAATGCGTGGTACGCCTTACATCTACCAAGGAGAAGAAATCGGCATGACTAACTATCCTTTCAAGGATTTAGGAGAAATTGATGACATTGAGTCACTCAATTTTGCCAAAGAAGCGCTTGAAAATGGTAAGACGTCAGAAGAAGTGCTAGACAGTATTCGCATGATTGGACGCGATAATGCTAGAACGCCAATGCAATGGGATAGTAGCAAGAATGCAGGATTTTCAACAGCTGATAAGACTTGGTTGCCAGTTAATCCAAACTATCAGGACATCAATGTCCAAGCTGCTTTAGACAATCCAGAATCTATTTTCTATACTTATCAAAAACTCATCAAGCTTCGCAAGGAAAATGAGTGGTTGATTGATGCGGATTTTGAACTTTTAGAGACAGCAGATAAGTCTTTGCCTATCTCAGAAAAACTGCGGACGCTACTTATCTTGTTGTGGCTAACCTATCGAACCAAGTGCAACCATTTGAATGCGACCTTAGCTACCAAGCAACTATTATCAGCAATACCGCAGAACTTGCTGATTTTGAAAATCATCAACTTCAACCATGGGATGCCTTTTGCGTTAAAGTTGGGTAAAAATATGAAATAAAACGAGCTCCAAATTTAAATTTGGAGCTCGTTATTAACGTCTTTTATTTCGTGCTATCTCGCAATGTTAGGGTGGTTGCAAGTCTTGTCATTGTTGGGATAGTGTTATGGTTGATAAGTTGGCGGTTAAGGATGTCAACGGCAGTCCGTCCCATTTCTTCAGTATAGACAGTGATGCTTGATAAGGCTGGAAAGACTTGTTTAGTTAGTGGGGTGTCGTTAAAAGAGATGAGGCTAACACGGTCTGGAACAATGATACTAGCTTCTTGGAGAGCGCGAAGCGCACCGATTGCAAGGGTGTCATTGGCAACAAAGAAAGCTTGAGGGAGGTCATTACCAAGTTCGGTAATGGCTTTTTTCATTAATTCATATCCTGCTTGTGCTGAAAAATCTCCGACAAATACGTAGTTAGGATTGTAGAGATTATTTTCATAGACGTAATTTTTGAAAGTACGGAAGCGTTGATCAACAATGAGTTCTTGTTGGTCGGTTGTGCGTTCTTCGCCAGCAATCATCCCGATTTTTGTGAACCCTTGGTCCATAAAGTAATCAAGCACCTTGATAACAGCATTATCAAAATCAGTGGTCACGCAAGGGTGTCCTGCATTGAGTGTGTCGCTGTCAACAAACACAAGATTTTGAGACAATTTTTCGAGTTTTGAAATTTGTGCGCTAGAAAATTTACCAATGGCAATAATACCACAGATGTTTTCAGAAATCGTTAAAGTATCATTATTAAAGTAACGAACAATATCATAACCCAACTCTTGAGCGCGTTTTTCGAGTCCGATACGAATGCTGTAATAATAGAGGTCATTGAGTTCTTCTTGCTCACTGTACCATTGCACAATAGCAATTTTTTGCCGTTCTTGTAAGATATTTGTGCTGCGTTTGTGCTTTTCGTACCCCAACTCTTCAGCAACGGTTAAAATGCGATGCCGTGTTTCCTCGCTAACAGAAAGGGTAGCGTCTTGATTAAGCACCCGAGAAACGGTTGCTGATGAAACCTTTGCCAACTTTGCAATGTCTTTTAATGTAGCCATAAGTCATCCCTTCTTTCTTATCTTTATTATAGCACAAAAATTAATATAAAGAAAATTTTAAGTAAAACTTTAGTAAAATTTATTGACTTGGAACATCATTAGGTGTACAATGAAACCGTAATCATAGAAGAAGTAAAAAAAGGAGACCCTCATGAAAGTTACAGAATTAAAAGAAGCCTTCACAGCCGTATTTGGCAATGAAGCAGACGCAACCTTTTTCTCACCAGGACGTATCAATTTGATTGGTGAACATACAGACTACAATGGTGGTCATGTTTTCCCAGCGGCTATCACCCTTGGAACATACGGTGCAGCTCGCAAACGTGATGACCAAACACTTCGTTTTTATTCAGCAAACTTTGCTGATTTAGGCATTATCGAGGTTGACCTTGCTAATCTTGTCTTTGATACAAAAGACAGCTGGACGAATTATCCAAAAGGAGTTATCAAATTCTTGCAAGAAGCTGGGTATACGATTAATACTGGTTTTGACCTTTACGTCAATGGGAATATTCCAAACGGTTCAGGCTTGTCATCATCAGCTTCGTTAGAGCTCTTGGTCGGAATTGTTGCTGAAGAATTATTTGACCTCAACTTAGACCGTCTTGACTTAGTAAAAATTGGTAAACAAACGGAAAATGAATTTATCGGCGTTAATTCAGGAATCATGGACCAATTTGCTATTGGTATGGGAGCTGACAAACAAGCTATTTACCTTGATACCAACACATTAGAATACGACCTTGTGCCGCTTGATTTAGGTGACAATGTCATTGTTATCATGAATACTAACAAACGCCGTGAATTGGCTGATTCAAAATACAATGAACGTCGTGCCGAATGTGAAAAAGCCGTTGAAGAATTGAATCAAGTGCTTGATATCAAGACACTTGGTGAACTTGATTTGCAAGCTTTTGATGAATACAGTTACCTCATTAAAGATGCTAATCGTCTCAAACGTGCTCGTCACGCTGTTTGGGAAAATCAACGCACTCTTCAAGCCAAAGAAGCTTTGATTGCAGGTGAACTTGAAAAATTTGGTCGTTTGGTCAATGCCTCACATGTGTCACTTGAGCATGATTACGAAGTGACTGGTATTGAGCTTGATACCCTTGCTCATACCGCTTGGAAACAAGAAGGTGTCCTTGGAGCTCGTATGACAGGAGCGGGCTTTGGTGGTTGCGGTATTGCCATTGTCGCTAAAGATAAAGTTGATGAATTCACCCAAAATGTCGGCAAGGCTTATACAGAAACCATTGGCTATGCGCCAGCTTTCTACATTGCCGAAATTGCAGGTGGCTCACGTGTCTTGTCTCGAAAATAAGTAAGATTAGAGAAGAAAAATGAAACTTTTAGATACTTTTGTTGCTAAAGTTATTGCAGTTAGCGACTACACAGAAGATGATATGTTTTACTTGTGTAATCGTGTCCTTGCCCTTGTTGGCGAAGAAGGCTCACAGCAAGAAACGAAGCAAACAGAACTTATTGCCCTCAAAGATGAACTGGTTGACCTAGCTGTGCAAAATGGCAAGGTTGGTGAATTGGTGACCGAAAAAGATTGTTTGGGTGCTGAGTTAATGAATTTTATCACACCTGTTCCAAGTCAGGTGAACCGTGAATTCTGGGATACTTATGCAAAATCTCCTCAACAAGCTATCGCAGATTTTTACGCCCTCAGCAAACGCAACGATTACATTAAAGTTGCTGCAATCGCAAAAAATATTGCCTTTACAACACCATCACAATATGGCGATATTCAAATCACAATCAATTTATCAAAACCTGAAAAAGACCCCAAAGCTATTGCACAAGCTAAACTGGTCAAAGCTTCCTCATATCCAAAATGCCAACTTTGCATGGAAAATGAAGGTTACCAAGGTAGGATTAACCACCCTGCCCGTGCTAACCACCGCATTATCCGTATGAAGTTAGGTGATGAAAAATGGGGCTTCCAGTATTCACCTTATGCTTACTTCAATGAACACTGCATTATTTTAAATACTGAGCATGTGCCAATGGTTATTAGCAAGGATACTTTTGCGCAATTATTGGACATTGTTGATATTTTTCCAGGGTATTTTGCAGGGTCAAATTCTGATTTACCAATTGTTGGTGGGTCAATTTTGACACACAATCACTATCAAGGTGGGCATCATGTCTTTCCTATGGAAATAGCAGAGCTAGACCGTGAGTTTCATTTCAAAGGCTTTTCTGATGTGACAGCTGGTATTGTCGACTGGCCAATGTCTGTTATTCGTTTGCGTAGCGCTGATAAAAATCGTTTGGTTGAACTAGCTGAAATCATTCGCTTGGCTTGGCGTGATTATTCTGATGATAGCGTTGATGTTGTCGCCTATACAGGAGACACACCGCACCACACCGTGACCCCGATTGCTCGTAAACGTCGTGGCTTGTTTGAATTGGACATTGTCCTTCGTGACAATCACACGACTGCTGAATTTCCTGACGGTGTTTATCATCCGCACGCTGATGTGCAACACATCAAAAAAAGAAAATATCGGTCTGATTGAGGTTATGGGCTTAGCTATTTTACCTCCGCGTCTGAAAGATGAACTGTCAGAAGTTGAAAAATATCTTTTGAACCAGTATAATGAAATCGCTGACTATCACAAAGATTGGGCAGATAATATTAAAAAACGTACGGATATTACGGCTAAATCAGTGTATAATATTGTACAAGAGGAAGTCGGAAAAGTTTTTGTTCGTGTTTTAGAAGACGCAGGTGTTTACAAACGTGATGAAAAAGGTCAAGCTGCCTTTATGCGTTTTGTAGATAGCGTGGGGTTAGAATAGGAGAAATACATGTCAATTTTAGTGCTTGGTGGGGCTGGTTATATCGGTTCTCACATGGTTGACCGTTTGGTTGAAAAAGGTGACGAAGAAGTCGTCGTGGTTGATAGTTTGGTGACAGGGCACCGTGCTGCGGTTCACCCTGATGCGATATTTTATCAAGGCGACCTTGCTGACCAAGACTTTATGCGTAAAGTCTTTACAGAAAATCCAGATATTGATGCTGTCATTCACTTTGCGGCTTATTCATTGGTTGCTGAATCAATGGAAAAACCTTTAAAATACTTTGATAACAATACAGCAGGCATGGTCAAATTGCTTGAAGTGATGAATGAATTTGGCGTGAAGCACATTGTTTTCTCATCAACAGCAGCAACTTATGGCATTCCAGATGAAATTCCAATCAAAGAAACAACACCACAACGCCCAATCAATCCGTATGGCGAAAGTAAACTCATGATGGAAACAATCATGAAATGGTCTGACCAAGCTTACGGTATTAAATTTGTACCGCTTCGCTATTTTAATGTTGCTGGTGCAAAACCAGACGGTTCAATCGGTGAAGACCACGGTCCAGAAACACACTTGTTACCAATTATTTTGCAAGTGGCACAAGGTGTACGTGAAAATCATGATTTTTGGTAATGATTACAACACGCCAGATGGCACAAATGTCCGTGATTATGTTCACCCATTTGACCTAGCAGATGCGCATTTACTTGCGGTTAAATACCTTCGTGAAGGTAATCCGTCAACGGCATTCAATCTTGGTTCTTCAACAGGATTTTCAAATCTTCAAATTCTCGAAGCAGCTCGTAAAGTGACTGGCAAAGAAATTCCAGCTGAACTGGCTGACCGTCGCCCTGGTGACCCAGATACTCTTATCGCGTCATCTGACAAAGCGCGTGAAGTCCTTGGTTGGAAACCACAATTTGACGACATTGAAAAAATCATTGCCTCAGCATGGGCATGGCACTCAAGCCACCCAAATGGCTATAATGACAGATAAATATAATAGGACACCAAGTTCAACTTGGTGTCCTGTTCTTGATTATAAAAGGAGATATTATGGAAATTATTAGGACTAATGTTTTAACAGATGAGGAATTGTTGGCAGCTAATGTACTTATCAAGGTTGTTCAAGCGTTTGACCAGACACATCGCACACCGTATTTGTCTAATCAGCTTAATTTTGATGCGGATATGCCAGCGTTTTTCTTGGGTTATGATGAGGGAAAATTAGTGGTTTTATTAACCGTTTATGCTGATTGCCAAGAAGCCGAGCTTGCTATTTTGGTTCACCCAAATCATCGTCGAAAGGGGTATGCAAAGGCGCTCTGGCGTGAATTTGATGAGATTAGACGTGATTATCAACTAAGACCAATCATCATGACTGAGAAGTGTTTTTTTAGACAAAAATCCTTACTTAATCAGGCATTTGGGCATGGTGTTAGAACCTGATTTTTGAATATTGGTTGATACGTGAGCGAGAACCATATCCTTTAGAAGAACGCACGGATTTAACCGTTCTTGAGGCTAGTACAGCACATATTGAAGTTATTGCTGATTTCCAAATGAAGGCTTTTAAAGAATCGAAAGAACAAGCGCTTCATTATGCCAAAGGGGCTTTGGAAGATGAGAATGGCAAGCTGTATACTGTCATGAGAGGAGATACAGTTTTGTCCTCTTGTACAGTTGATTTTAGCACGGATTATAACTATTTTTACGGTTTTGCGGTGGTTGAGGATTGTCGCGGTCAAGGAATTGGCACTTATTTTATGAAAAGGTTGGTGAATCAATTGATTGCTGAAAATGAGAAAGCCTTTCAGATTGCAGTTGAGTCAGCCAACATTGCAGCTAAGCATCTATATGAAAAATTAGGATTCAAAGAACAGACTCAAGTGTTTTATGTGAAAACATTGACATAGTTCACACGTTGAACCCCTGCTTTATTACTATATTTAACGGTCAATTCTTGCGTTGATAACTTAAATTTGGTATAGTAAATTTTGACATTATAAATTTGGAGGAAACATATGGGAACAATTATTATGTTGGTTGTGTTGGTTGGTATGATTTGGTTCATGCAACGTTCACAAAAGAAACAAGCTCAAGAACGTCAAAATCAGCTTAAAGCACTAGCTAAAGGTGATGAAATTGTAACTATCGGTGGTCTTTACGGAGTCATTGACGAAGTAGATGAAGATAACCAAAAAATGGTTTTAGACATTGATGGTGTTTACTTGACATTTGAATTGAGCGCTTTGAAACGTGTTATTAACCGTGCAGAACCAGAAACTGTTGAACCTGAAACAACTGTTATCGAAGAAGTAACAGAAACAGAAGCAGTTGTTGAAGAAGCTGCTGAGGAAGTAAGCACAGATGCTGCTATTGAAAGTAAAGATTAATACATGAAGTCAGATGTGAAAAACGTCTGGCTTTTTAAATGCAATATTTGGAGAATTTTCTAGCATAATCTGCTTAAAAGCGTGTAATAAGTGGAGAAAAAATTGCTGATTTATGATAAAATATTATAGCGAGTATGCTTTTAAGGAAATGTTATGTTTAAATTTAGAAAAAAAGAAAAGGCGATAAGCCTTGAAAAGATTCCAAAACACATCGGAATCATCATGGATGGAAATGGTCGCTGGGCGAAGAAGCGTATGCAACCACGTGTCATGGGACACAAAGCAGGAATGGATGCTCTGCAAGACGTCACTATTGCGGCTTCTGAACTTGGTGTTAAAGTTTTGACGGTCTATGCCTTTTCAACTGAAAATTGGTCTCGTCCCGAAGATGAAGTTAAATTCATTATGAATTTACCAGTCGAATTCTTTGATAAATATGTCCCTGAATTGGACGCAAATAATGTCAAAGTTCAAGTTATTGGTGAAACAGACCGCCTGCCAAAAGATACTTTTGATGCGATGAAACGTGCTTGCGAGAAAACAAAGCACAATTCTGGTTTGATTTTGAATTTTGCGCTTAATTATGGTGGACGTTCAGAAATCACAGAAGCAGTAAAAAACATTGCCCAAGAAGTGCTTGAAGCTAAAATCAATCCTGATGACATTACAGAAGATGTGATTTCAAACCACTTGATGACAAACCACTTACCGTATTTATACCGTGACCCTGATTTGATTATTCGAACAAGCGGTGAGCTTCGCCTAAGTAATTTTCTGCCTTGCAGTCAGCTTATAGTGAATTCTATTTCACACCAGTTTTATGGCCTGATTTCAAAAAAGATGAGCTGATTAAGGCAATTGCTGAATACAATCGACGTCATCGTCGTTTTGGTGGAATATAGAAAGGAAATGTCATGAAACAACGTGTGATTTGGGGGGGCGATTGCCTTACTAATTTTACTGCCGTTTCTGTTGTCAGGAGGCTTATCTTTCCAAGTTTTTGCTGGTCTTTTAGCGATGATTGGTGTGGCAGAAATGTTGCGCATGAAACGTCTAGAATTTTTCTCAATTGAAGGTGTTTTAGCGATGTTGGGAGCTTTTGTTCTTACTGTGCCTTTGGATAATTATTTTACATCGCTACCGCTGGACTCAAGTTTTTCAGTTTATGGCTTGCTAGTTTTTCTACTCTTGGCTGGAACTGTTTTAAACAGTGATGATTATTCATTTGACGATGTTTCTTATCCGATTGCGGCTAGTCTTTACGTCGGCATCGGTTTTCAAAACCTTGTTAATGCTCGTATCAGCGGTTTAGATAAAGTTTTATTTGCTTTGTTTATCGTTTGGGCGACTGACATCGGTGCTTACATGATTGGACGTCGTTTTGGACGTCGTAAATTGTTACCGAAAGTTTCTCCGAATAAAACAATTGAAGGTAGCCTTGGAGGAATTGTCTGTGCTGTTATTGTTGCTTTGATTTTCATGCTTGTTGATAAGGCAGTCTATACACCGCATAATCTTTTTGCAATGCTTATTTATGTTGTGTTGTTTAGTGTTTTTGGTCAATTCGGTGATTTGGTTGAGAGTGCTATCAAACGTCACTTTGGCGTGAAAGATTCAGGCAAATTAATCCCTGGTCATGGTGGTATTTTGGACCGCTTTGATTCAATGATTTTTGTCTTTCCAATGATGCATCTCCTTGGTCTTTTCTAATTTGATTGTGAGTTAACGCTGACAAGTCACTCTTGTCGCTTAATGGCTAGTGAATGATTATTAGGATAATATCAAATTTACTGGTATGGAAAGGAGTAAAATGCTCGGAATTTTAACCTTTATTATCGTTTTTGGAATTTTAGTTATTGTCCATGAATTTGGGCACCTTTACTTTGCTAAAAAGTCTGGCATCTTAGTACGAGAATTTTTCTATCGGAATGGGCCCGAAAATCTTTTCGCATATTGATAAAGAGGGTACCGCTTATACAATTCGTATCCTACCTCTGGGTGGCTATGTACGCATGGCTGGTTGGGTGATGATACGACGGAAATCAAGACTGGAACGCCTGCCAGTTTGACACTAAATCAAGACGGTTTAGTGACACGTATTAATTTATCACAAAAGCAGTTGGACAACACCGCTCTTCCGATGAATGTCACAGCTTATGATTTAGAGGATAAGTTGGAAATCACAGGTCTAGTGCTTGATGAAACGAAAACCTATTCTGTTGACCATGATGCGACTATTGTCGAGGAAGATGGTACAGAAATCCGTATTGCACCGCTAGATGTACAATATCAAAATGCAACAGTTTGGGGACGTTTAATCACAAACTTTGCTGGTCCGTTGAATAACTTTATTTTGGGAACAATTGTCTTTATCCTTCTTGTTTTCATGCAAGGTGGTGTTCAAGATACGTCAACGAATGTTATTCAAGTAACTGACGGTGGTGCCATGCAGGCAGCTGGTGTTGAAAGTGGTGACCGTGTCTTATCCATCGAAAATTATGACATCTCTAATTGGTCTGATTTGACGGAGGCTGTCACAAAAGCAACTGAAAATATTTCAAGTGGTGATACGATTTCCGTAACCGTTGAAACCAGCTCAGGAAAGACTGAAACGCTTGATATAACACCGAAAGAAAATAATGGTAGTTATTATATCGGTGTTTCGCCAGAATTGAAAACAGGTTTCTGGGACAAGGTCACTGGTGGCTTCCAAATGGCTTGGCAAAGCGCGACCGCTATTCTGACAGCTTTGAAAGGCTTGATTTCAAACTTTAGTTTGGATAAATTAGGTGGTCCTGTTGCTATGTACCAAGCTTCAAGTCAAGCTGCTTCAAATGGATTGACTTCAGTTCTTTACTTATTGGCGCTATTGTCAATGAACTTAGGAATTGTGAATTTGATTCCGATTCCAGCTTTGGATGGCGGAAAAATTTTGATGAACCTTATCGAAATTGTTCGTCGTAAACCGCTTAAACAAGAAACCGAAACTTATATCACCCTAGTTGGCGTTGTTATCATGCTTGTTTTGATGATTGCTGTCACTTGGAACGATATTATGCGAGTTTTCTTTTAGATATATCTGGTTACGCCTAAATGATGTAGTACAATAATTTATAAATAAAACCTATTTTTTAGAAAGGAATTTATACGGCCTTTTATAAAAAGAAGATAAGTGAGCTACTTGTTTGATTGAAGAGCTTACTTATTTTCATGATTTGACCGTTATATTTTGTTATGAAACAATCACAAATGCTTATCCCTACGCTTCGCGAAATGCCAAGCGATGCCCAAGTTATCAGTCATGCCCTTATGGTACGTGCTGGTTACGTTCGCCAAGTCTCAGCAGGTATTTACGCTTACTTGCCACTTGCTAACCGTACGATTGAAAAATTCAAAGCAATCATGCGTGAAGAATTTGAAAAAATTGGTGCGGTTGAAATGCTTGCCCCAGCACTTTTGAATGCTGATCTTTGGCGTGAATCAGGTCGTTACGAAACTTATGGTGAAGACCTTTATAAACTTAAAAACCGTGATAAATCAGACTTCATTCTTGGTCCAACACACGAAGAAACATTCACAAGTCTTGTCCGTGATGCGGTAAAATCATACAAACAATTGCCATTGAACCTTTATCAAATCCAATCTAAATATCGCGATGAAAACGTCCTCGTAATGGACTTCTTCGTACACGTGAATTTATCATGAAAGATGGTTATAGTTTCCACGCTGACTACGAAGGATTGGACACAACTTACGAAGATTACCGTAAAGCATATGAAGCTATCTTTACACGTGCTGGTCTTGATTTCAAAGGTATCATTGGTGACGGTGGTGCCATGGGTGGTAAAGATTCTCAAGAGTTTATGGCTATCACTCCAGACCGTACAGACCTTGACCGTTGGTTGGTTCTTGATAAATCAATCGCTTCAATTGATGAAATTCCAGCTGATGTTTTAGAAGATATCAAAAAAGAATTGGCATCATGGTTGGTTTCAGGTGAAGATACCATTGCTTACTCAACAGAATCAAGCTACGCTGCTAACCTTGAAATGGCAAGCAATGAATATAAACCAACAACAAAAGTTGTCGCTCAAGAAGATGTCAAACGTGTGGAAACACCAGATTGCAAATCAATTGATGATGTTGCTGCATTCTTGAAAGTTGACGAAGAACAAACAATCAAAACACTTTTCTTCGTTGCTGATAATGAACCAGTAGTTGCTCTTCTTGTCGGAAATGACCAAGTCAATGATGTTAAATTGAAAAACTATCTTGGAGCTGATTTCCTTGAACCTGCAAGCGAAGAAGAAGCTGTTGAAGTCTTTGGTGCTAACTTTGGTTCACTTGGACCAGTTAACCTTCCTGAAAATGTCCGCATCGTGCTGACCGCAAAGTGCAAGATGTTGCCAATGCAGTTGTTGGCGCAAACGAAAACGGCTATCACTTGACAGGTGTTAACCCAGGACGTGATTTTGAAGCGGAATACGTTGATATTCGTGAAGTTAAAGAAGGTGAAATCTCACCAGACGGTAAAGGTGTTCTTAAATTTGCTCGTGGTATCGAAATTGGACACATCTTCAAACTCGGTACTCGCTATTCAGAAAGCATGGGAGCAACAATCCTTGACCAAAATGGACGTGCTATTCCAATTATTATGGGATGCTATGGTATCGGTGTTAGCCGTATCTTGTCAGCTGTTATTGAACAACATGTCCCGTCTTCTTTTGTTTCTAAA
>ENA-OPZM01000680-OPZM01000680.1-human-gut-metagenome-genome-assembly--contig:-NODE-680-length-14067-cov-6.677116_pt1 | contig 14067 bp, 9 predicted proteins | sample MGYA00242478_ERZ504493 | MGnify/ENA primary metagenome ERZ504493 (study PRJEB26092, sample SAMD00036227) | human gut metagenome | host: Homo sapiens | study: EMG produced TPA metagenomics assembly of...
AGCCGGTGAGACCAAGCCCTGCGACAGCAGCGACGCTGCCGGTGAGGCCGAGGAACGAACGCCTGGACATACCCTTGTTGATGATGGCCATGTCTTCTCCTATCAATAGAGAATCTTACCCGGGAGCACCTAGACTTGCCCCCGCGCAACTTGCGGACGATATATACCTTACCTACCGACAAACCCAACTTGGGTGCCGCGCTCGGCGACCGATACATACATACGCTTGAACGGTATTTACTACCGTTCACCGAATTCATTGACAAACGATTCGACAGACAGTATGTATCGACGAGGTGAGATATCAGTCTTCGTCAACCCGCAGGATAGCAGGGTTATTCACCATGGCTAGTCAAACGTTTTAGCGTTAATAAAACCCGAAATCAGCAGGTAATCGCCGCGAAATAAATGATTGAAAATCAGCCAATCATGTATATCAGTTGTTTAGAAGCGCGTTTAGTTTTCGGAACGGCTGGCCGATGCTTGGGCGCGCTCGGCATTCCATGCAACAAGTGCCTCGTGGACCGCTTTGGCGACATCGGCCGGAACGCCTCGAACTTCCGCAATCTCCTGCTCGCTTGCCGCGCGCAAACGCTTCATCGAGCCAAAATGGCGCATAATGGCACGTTTTCTGGTGGGTCCCACGCCCGGAACGTCGTCAAGCACCGAAACCGTCATAGCCTTATCGCGCAACTCGCGATGGAACGTAATCGCAAATCGGTGGGATTCATCGCGAACCTGCTTGATCAGATAAAGCGAAGCGGAGCCGGTCGCAGCACGACGGGGGTCTCGTCCCACGGCACGAAAACTTCCTCATCGGCCTTTGCCAAGCCACAAACTGGTATATCGAGGCCAAGCGCCTCAAGTTGCTTAATTGCAGCGGTCAATTGCGGTTTGCCGCCATCGACAACGAGCAAATCGGGGCGCGAGCCAAAGCGCTCGTCCGCCATGCGCTCGGGAGCATAGCGACGCCCCAGAACCTCGGACATCGATACGAAGTCGTTCGCCTCGTCCAATTCGGCCTGAATTTTAAAGCGACGATACTGGCCCTTGTCGGCACGGCCGTTGGTAAATACCACCATCGAAGCGACGGTAAAGGTGCCGTGCAACGTCGAGATATCGAAGCACTCGATGCGCAACGGCGGCGCAGGCAGCGCCAGCGCGCTTTCGAGCTCCAGGAGCGCCTGATTAGTGCGATCGTCAGCATACCCCGTGCGCATCATGTAGCGCATGAGGCATGGCGCGCATTTTTGGAAGCCATATCGAGCAGGCGGTGCTTTTCGCCGCGCTGCGGCCTATGGAGATGGCAAGAGCGTTCGCGCTTGCCCGCAAGCCACTCCCCCAACGCTTCGGCGTCCTCAAGCTCGACAGAGAGATTGATCTCGGCTGGAATATCAGCCGTCTCGTCGTAATAGCGCTTAAGAAAGCCCGATTGAAGCTCTTCCTCGTCGACATCCAGGCCTTTATCGAGGATGAACTCACAAGTTCGAACCGTTCGGCCCTCGCGAACGACAAAGACACAGGCGGCAGAGATAGTCTCTTCGCGATAGAAGCCGATGACGTCGATATCGACGCTCGATGGAAAAACGACCTGTTGGCGATCGTCCAGGCCCCTAATGACTTCCAGGCGACGCTTGACGCGCGCCGCACGCTCAAAATCGAGCGTCTCGGCTGCCTCCGTCATCTCGGACGTAAGCTCGTCAACGACATCCTTGCGATGGCCCGACAAGAAACGTTCGACACGTTTGACGTTCTTGGCATAGTCGGCAGGGGAAATCGCGCCGATGCATGCGCCCGGCCCGCGCCCGACATGGTAGTCAAAGCAGGGACGCCCGTTTTGCGCGCAAATCATATTGACGATGTCTTCTTCGCCCTTATGAGATTCGACGATGCGGCGGCAGCGGCGCCATTCCGCACAGGATGCCGAGCAAATAGGAATAACCTTGCGTAGCGTATCGATGGTCTCACGCGCCGCACGGCTATCGGTATAGGGGCCAAAATAGCGCGTTCCCGGTTTATGACGCTCTCGCGTGTATTTAATAGCCGGAAACAAGTCGCTCTTGGTAATGGCGATAAAGGGATAGCTTTTATCGTCTTTGAGATCGACGTTAAAGTACGGATGGTACTGGCCAATCAGATTGCGCTCGAGCACCAATGCCTCGTGCTCGGTCTCCACCACGATATAGTCGAAGCTCGCCACCAGCTGCATCATGAGCGGGATCTTTTGACGCTCGTCCTGCAGCGTCACGTATTGACGCATACGGGCACGCAGGTTTTTTGCCTTGCCCACATAGATGACATCACCCTTGGCATCTTTCCAAAGGTAGCAGCCGGGTTGCGTGGGAACGCGCGAAACCTGCTCGGCAAGTGTTGGAATGTTGTCGTGACCTGCCACGCGCACCTACTTGCGACGAAGCAGCGCCGAGACCTCGGGCATCTTAAAGACGAAGGCAAGACCAAAAGTTACAGCGAGCGAGACGACGCCTGCAACACAAACGTAGCCCAGGGTAATGAGGATCGAGCTGCCAAGCGCTCCGACAAAGTGCTCAAGCGCCCACATGACGCCGGCGCCCGCGGCAGCGCCCAAGCCACCGAACAGTAGGCCGAAGAAACCGCCATGCAGGATAGACTTGACCTGAAGGCCATGCAGACGACGGCGCAGCCACCACAGTGAGCATCCGACCAAGACCACGTATCAACGACGTACGAAAGCGCAATTGCCGGCATACCGTAGCCCAGCACCACGCCAAACAGCAGCACAGAACCGGCCTGGCCGATAGCGGAGTACAGGCAATAGCGGCTATAAGGTTTCATATCGAGCAGGGCCGAGAAGCTCTTCTGCATCAGCACGACCACGCCGTAGAGCGGCAGGGAAAGTGCCAGATAGATAAGGAACTCCGACACCAGCGCCACACCGGATTCATCGAACTTGCCGGCGCAGTAGATCATGTTGAGCGGACGGGCGAAGACGATCAGATACATCGCAAACGGAATCAGGAAGAAGAGCATCTGGGCGACACCGCGCGAAATGCCCGTGCGGACGCTGTCGTAATCCTTCTCCTGCGCATCGTGAGAGAGTTCGGTATAGAGTGCCGTCGAAAGCGAGGCGGCGATCAGCGCATAGGGCAATGTGTACCACAGGCGCGCATATGCGATGACGGAAGGGCCGGTCTCGGGCTGCACCACCAGCGCGGCGGCATTGGTAATGGAGGTCGAGACAAACATGCACACCGTGGCGAGCAGCGTCGGGATACCAAGCGCGATCGTCTGTCGCAGCGCGGGATCCTTAAAGTCGATATGGATATGAGGATGCACGCCATGCTTGCCAAGCGCGGGAATCTGGCAGGCCATCTGGACAAAGACGCCGAGGGTCGTACCAACTGCGATCAAGATAATACCGGCCTGCTCGCCAAATTGTGCAGACACGGGAGCAAAGCCCATAAAGCTGGCGATGACGATGACATTGTTGAGAACCGGGGCAAACGTCGACCAGAAATAGTCGCGGTGTGCGTTGAGAACGCCCGAGAACACCGAGCCCAAGCCATAAAACAGAATTTGAATAGCAAAGAAGCGGAACATGAACGCAGCGGTATCCATGCTGCCGCCATCGCCCGAAAGGAACGACTGCGTCCAAATAAAGCCGGGAGCAAACACGGTGCCCAGCAGCGAGATACCGCCCAGCAGCAGAAGCAGAATACCAAGCAGGTTGCCGACATACTCGTTCGATGCCTCGCGACCCTGCTCGCGCCTCACACCCATATACACCGGCAAAAACGCCGTAACGAGCATGCCGCCCATCACGAGCTCGTAGAGCATGTTGGGCAGGTTGTTGGCAACCTGATAGGAGGACGAGAGCAGCGACATACCGATGGCGGCCGCCATGGCCCACGTGCGGATAAACCCGGTGACACGCGACACGATGGTCAGCACGGTCATAAGGCCAGCAGAACGACCAACCGTGGAGTAGTCCGACGAACCCATATCGTCTACGTCGTCCTGAGAGTCCTCATAAACCTCATCTTGTGGCGGCAAATCGTCCACGACGGCAAAGGAGCCGGTCATCGCAAAGGGATCGTCAACCAAAACGGCGTCATCAGCAGGTGCGGCGTCATCGCTGTTCGGCATGTTGTTACCGGATACGGCATCATCATCGAATATGGCATGGTCGCCAAACACCGTGTCAACTTCATTGGCGGCGACGGTTCGGGCAGAAAACGACAGAGGGTCCCAGTCGTCATCACCGTCGATGGCCACGCCCTCGACGGGATCGGTCGAACCAAGCGGCGACCATTCGTCATCCGAAAGAAGCGGTTCGCCATCATCATGAGCCGTGGGCTTGGCGGAATGAGCGGCAGGAGCGCTCTGCGGTGTGCTCTTTCCCTGGGCTGCCATCAAAAACACCGCCGTCTCATCGGGACGCGGCTCACGAGGAGCCTCGGAGGCGATCGGCATCACGCTGGCGCTCGATTGAGCGGCGGCCAAAAAGACAGCCGTCTCATCGGGACGAGCCGAAGAAAGAACCGTACGGGGAAGTGCCGTGCCGGCACCGGCGGCACGCAAGTACACGGCCGTCTCGCCCGGGTCAGCGGCAGCGGACCAGGCGTTTCGAATCTCGTTATCGAACGAAGCGGCCTCGGGCGCGGGCGTCTGAGGAGCCGACCCTTTTGCAAAGTGAGCTCCGCGCTTTGATTCTTCCTGCGGCATCGCTCAGTCCTCTCTCGTGATCGGGCAACCGTCGCCCCGCAAAATGCAACTAAGTCATCGGGAGCAAGCTCAAGCTGATAGCCGCGCTTGCCACCCGAGATAAAAATGGTATCCCAAAGGACGCATGTCTCATCGATCAGAGTCCGGAAGCGTTTTTTCATACCGACCGGACTGCAACCGCCGCGGACATACCCCGTCGCGGCAAGCAAATCTTTGACATGCATCATGGTCAGCGACTTTTCGCCTGCGGCGCGCGCGGCGGCCTTGAGGTCGAGCTCGTCGGCAACGGGAATGCAGCACACGACATGGTCGTTGGACGCGTCGTGCAGACCAGGGTCTTAAATCCCTGACCGGGCTCCTCGCCAAGCTGCTCGGAAATCGCGACGCCCAGCCCCGACGATTCGTCGTCATCGTCTTCGTACGTATGGAGAACATAGGGGATGCCGGCGCTTTCCAGCTCACGCATGGCGTTGGTCTTTGGCGTCTTCACGGCCTTCGGCATGGCATATCCTTTCCCTCATATAAGAACGCAATTTTTAAGTATATGTCCATTTGCGCGGCATACGCTATCTCGACAAAGAGAGCGCCACCGAATCGCAAGGAATCGGCGGCGCTCATGTTTCAAAAACACCTATGTATTAGGCATCGAGTTGCGCTTGACGCTCCTTATCGCGTTTGAGCAACGGCGCCAAGAACTTGCCGGTATAGCTCTGCGGGCATGCCGCAACCTGCTCTGGCGTACCCGAGACCACGACAGTTCCGCCACCGTTGCCACCCTCGGGACCCATATCGATCAGACGGTCGGCGACCTTGATGACATCGAGGTTGTGCTCGATCACCAACACCGTATTGCCCGCATCGACTAGACGCTGCAACACATCAAGTAACTGGCGAACGTCCTCAAAATGAAGACCGGTCGTAGGCTCGTCCAAAATATAGAACGTCTTACCCGTCTGACGGCGATGAAGCTCCTTGGCGAGCTTTACGCGCTGCGCCTCACCACCCGAGAGCGTCGTGGCGGGCTGGCCCAAGCTCACATAACCTAGGCCGACGTCATACAGGGTTTGAAGCTTTCGCTTGATCTGCGGAATATTCCCAAAGAAAGCCAGTGCCTCGGCCACGCTCATGTCAAGTACGTCCGAGATAGTCTTGCCACGATAGGTAACCTCGAGCGTCTCGCGGTTATAGCGCTTGCCGCCACAAGCCTCGCAGGGAACATAAATATCGGGAAGAAAGTGCATCTCAATCTTGATCTGGCCGTCGCCCTTGCACGCCTCGCAGCGTCCGCCGCTCACATTAAAGGAGAAGCGTCCCGGCGAGTAGCCACGCGCCTTCGACTCCGGCGTGCTCGCAAACAGCGCGCGCAGATCATCCCACAGGCCAATATAGGTCGCAGGGTTCGAACGCGGCGTGCGACCGATCGGCGACTGGTCAATGTCGATCACCTTATCGATGCACTCGATGCCCTCAATCTTCTTGTACGGACCCACGGGACGCGTCGAACGGTGGATGGCATTCGTAAGCGCGGGCGCAATCGTATCGGTGACCAGGGAGCTCTTGCCCGATCCCGAAACACCGGTAACGACTGTGAGCGTACCGAACTCAATCTTGGCGGTAACGTTTTTGAGGTTGTTGGCGCGGGCGCCCGTGATCTTAAGGCAGCCGCGGCCGGGCTTGCGGCGCTCGTCTGGCACGCGGATCATCCGCTTGCCGGTCAAATAAGCACCCGTCATGGAATCGGGGCACGCCATGATATCGGCAGGCGTTCCCGCGGCGACCACGTGCCCGCCGTTGACGCCCGCGCCTGGCCCCATATCGATCACATAGTCGGCAGCGCGAATCGTGTCCTCATCGTGTTCAACGACGATAACGGTGTTGCCGATATCGCGCAGGCGCTCGAGTGTCTTAATCAGCCGCTCGTTGTCGCGCTGGTGAAGACCAATCGAAGGCTCGTCCAGAATATAGAGAACGCCCATGAGGCCCGCACCGATCTGCGTAGCCAGGCGAATGCGCTGCGCCTCACCGCCGGAAAGCGTCGCCGAAGCACGATCGAGCGTCAGATAATCAAGGCCGACATCAACCAGAAAACGCAAGCGTTCCAGGATTTCCTTGACGATACGACCGCCGATGAATTGTTGACGCTCGGTGAGCTCAAGGTCCTCAAAAAAACTCGAGCGACTCGCGGCACGACAGGCAACAAACCTCATAAATGGACTTGCCGCCCACGGTGACGGCGAGCATCTCGGGGCGCAGGCGAGCACCATGGCAGCTCGAACACGGCTCCTCGCGAATGTACTTCTCCAGGCGCGCCTTAGTGTTCTCGTTGGTCGTCTCGGTATAGCGCTCGTACAGGATATTGCGCACGCCCGAAAACTTGGTGTCCCACTGGCTGCGACGACCGTCGAGCTTTTGATAGTCCACCGAAATCTTCTTGTCGCCCATGCCATCCAAAAATGCACGGCGCACTCGCGGAGGTAGGTCTTCCCACGGTGTATCCGCGCTCACCTTAAAGTGCTTACAGACCGCGGCGAAGATCTGGGGGTAGTAGTTCGAATTGCCGAACAGGCTTCCAAAGACCCCATCGGCAATCGACTTCGACGGGTCCTCAATCAGCGCCTCGGCATCGACCGTTTTCTTAAAGCCCAGACCATCGCACTCGGGACACGCACCATAGGGCGCGTTGAACGAAAAGTCGCGGGGTTGTAGGTCGTCGATGGAGTGCCCGTGCTCCGGGCACGCCAGAGCCAACGAATACTCCAGCAGCTCGCCTCGGTTCCTCGGGAGCATCGCGATCGGGCAGCATGTACACGTTCACATTGCCGTGTGCCAAGCAGTCGCCTGTTCAACCGACTCGGCGATACGGCCCAGAGAGTTTTCCCGAATCACGATGCGGTCGACTACGACCTCGATATCGTGCTTGAACTTTTTGTCCAGATCGATGGGGTCGTCGAGCGAGCGTACTTCGCCGTCGACACGCACGCGGCTAAAGCCCTCAGCCCGAAGATCCTCGAACAATTTTGCGTACTCGCCTTTGCGCCCGCGCACCACCGGTGCCAGCACAAACGCACGACGACCCTCTCCCGCTGCCAGGACCTTATCGGCGACCTGGTCGGTGGTCTGGCGTTCGATAACGCGACCGCACTCGGGGCAGTGTGGCGTGCCCACGCGTGCAAAAAGCAAGCGAAGGTAGTCATAAATCTCAGTTACAGTACCCACCGTCGAGCGCGGATTCTTGGACGTCGTCTTCTGATCGATCGAGACGGCCGGCGAAAGGCCGTCGATCGAGTCTAGATCGGGCTTGTCCATCTGGCCTAAAAACTGGCGCGCATAACTCGACAGGCTTTCCACGTAGCGACGCTGACCCTCGGCATAGATCGTGTCAAACGCCAGCGAGCTCTTGCCCGAGCCCGAAAGACCGGTAATGACCACGAGCTCGTCGCGCGGGATGGAAACATCGATATTGCGCAGGTTGTGTTCGCGCGCACCACGGATAACGATAGAAGAATCAGACATGGAAGCTCCTTGCCTCCTATAACCTCAAATCACACTGTCGATGAGTTTAACGCACTCAACGCGCACAGATGTTCGTAATACAAGATTCGCAGACCTTTTGCTTTGCGTGTCGGGTGCTTTGTTTCTCGAAATGCCGTGGAAAGGTTAGAGTAATCTAAAACTGAACTTAATTTGCTGTAACAGAGGAACGTCCATGACCGAAGATATCCCCCTTGAAATCACTTCGAGTGGCATGGCCAATCTGCCCATATTCATCGCCGTCCTTATCGTGGCCGCCGTCGTCGTGCGCGTGTATTTTTCAATCAGACACAACGAAAAACCGCCCATTGCCCGCGTCTTTTGGTGCGCGATGCTCCTCATCCCGCTCGGCATGGTAGCTGCATGGATTACGAATCAATTGCTCGTAAATGAGGACTGTTCCCTATGGTCCTTTCTTATTCGGCGCTCGGTGCTGCCGCCGTCATACTTCTTGTCGAGCCCTTGGTTTCGGGACTTATCGACCAAACCGATCTTGCGACGGGAACGGTTGCCTGTATTTGCCGCGACATCCTTGTCGTCGCCGCTGTTTCAGCGCTCTCGTTCGTTTCACTCGAAATTGCCTGCAACGAAACGTTCTATCGCATTCCCGCCAACTCATTCGGGTTTTCCGTTGGGCTGCTCGCGACGGTTCTGCTCTCCCTTTATTTGCTGGGACAGCGTCATGGAGGCGTCATGGCCCTCGTGCCCGTCGTCTGTTGCACCCTTGGCATTGCCGAGCACTTCGTCATAACGTTTAAAGGCGAGGCCATCCTGCCGAGCGACATTTTGGCATTGGGCACCGCAATGGAAGTAAGTGAGGGATATGAGTTCACCTTCACTGCAGGAATCGTAACCTCACTCGCCCTGCTGGAGATTTCCCTGGGGCTTCTTTCGCTTATCCGACCGCGAAAGCTCCGTACGCCCGCCCATGTCTTCCCCGCAATCGCCGCTAACCTCTGCGCTTTTCTGCTAGTGACCGTTGTGGGGCTCTTGGGCTTTTCCAACATCGACTTGGAGCAGTCGCTGGATTTTGGATTTGACCGTTGGCAGCCCATCACCACGTATGCGTCTCAGGGTTTTATCACTTCGTTCACCGAAATGGTCAACGAGTTGCCCATTGAAAAGCCCGAAGACTATACGCCCGATGAGGCGCAGAGCATCGAACAGGAGCTCGCCGCCGCCTACGACAGCACGTATGGCTCGAGCGAGCAGCGCGCGGCGGCCGTTGCCCAGTTCAATGAAATCAAGCCGACGATTGTTGCCGTCATGAACGAGAGTTTTAGCGACCTTTCGTGCTTTGAGCAGCTCCAGGCGGCCGGGTACACCGGTCCCGCATTCTACAACTCGCTTCCCGACACACTTGTTCGCGGCACCATGCTCGCTTCGGTCACCGGCGGCGGAACGGCGAACTCCGAATTCGAATTTTTGACCGGAGCGACAGCGGCCTTTGTCGGATTAGGCAAAATCCCCTATCAGCTGTATCAGATGAATAGTGTCAACAGCCTGGCAAAGGACCTTAAAGAGCTTGGGTATACTACTACTGCTATGCACCCGCAAAACCCCGTCAACTACCATCGAGATAAAATCTATCAGCAGCTGGGTTTTGGAGACTTTCTTTCAATCGGCGATTTCGAAGGTGCGCCCTATTACCATGCCGGCGTATGCGACTACGCCACCTACGACAAGATACTCGACCTGCTCAGAACCGACGAAGCCCCGCAGTTCATCTTTGACGTCACGATGCAAAATCACGGCGGCTACGACTATGGCACCGTTCCCGCCGAAGAGCTGACAAACTATTGGTCGAGGGAGCCAGCGAGGGCGCCAATAGCGCGCTCAATACCTATCTCACCTGCATCAATGCATCCGACCGGGACCTCGAGTACTTTATCAATGAGCTCCGCAATATCGGCAGACCGGTTGTTCTTGTCTTTTTTGGCGACCATCAGCCGAGCGCCGCAACGACTCTCAACGACGAGCTGTACCCTCAGGAAGATACGGCAAGCCACGCTTTCCGTATCTATCAGTCGACCTATTTCGTCTGGGCCAACTATGAAATCGCCGGCAATACCGAGCTCAACGTCTACGACACCGTCGGGGCAAACGAGATTGCAGCTATTACCCTTAATAAGATCGGCGCCCCGCTCACTGACTATCAAAAGGCCCTGCTTGCAACAAGGTCAGATGTGCCCACCATCAATGTCGCCGGCTATATTGGTGCCGACGGGCTGCGCTACGACTTGGAATCTGAAGACAGCCATACGCCTCGACGATCGACAAGCTGCAGCGCATGCAATACCTCGAGTTCGCCAGCAAAGTTCAGTAAGCCCGCCCATTCGCTTGGACCCATCGTATTGCAAGCACGCTCGGCCCAAATGCATCGCAAATGACTCCCGCTCGCAAACGAGGTACAATGACGCTCGTGTCACACCGCGGGGCTCCGGCCCCAACATATACAAAGGAGTCATACATGGGTTGCGAGCACGCACAAGCAGCCGGCGGACAATCAACGCCGTCGCAATTTGAAGAGAATACGCTGTCGGAGGTCAAGCGCGTTATCGCTGTGCTTTCCGGCAAGGGAGGCGTCGGCAAGTCGTTTGTGACGGGCGCCATCGCAACCGAGCTCGCCCGCCGCGGCAACAAGGTTGGCATTCTCGACGCGACATCACCGGCCCTCCATCCCCAAAATGTTCGGCATGAGCGGACGCCATGTCCATGCCCTCGGCAACCTCATGCTGCCCGAGATCTCCGAGCACGGCGTCAAGGTCATGAGCTCCAACCTGTTGCTCCAAAACGAAACCGATCCCGTCCTTTGGCGTGGCCCGGTTATCGCGGGCGCCATCAGGCAATTCTGGAGCGAGACCTCGTGGCCCCATCGACTACCTGCTGGTCGATATGCTCCGGGAACGGGTGACGTCGCGCTCACCGTTTTCCAATCGCTGCCCGTCGATGGCATCGTCATCGTCACGAGCCCGCAAGACTTGGTCTCGATGATCGTCGCCAAGGCAGTCAACATGGCCGAGAAGATGAACGTCCCTATTCTGGGCATTGTCGAGAACATGAGCTATATCGAGTGCCCCGACTGCGGCAAGAAGATCGAGGTCTTTGGTAAGAGCAAGCTCCCCGAAGTCGCCGAGCGCTACAACCTCGACATCTTGGGTCAGCTTCCCATCAATCCGTCACTCGCCGAGGCCTGCGATAAGGGTGAAGTCGAGACCGCACTGCCCGATGACATGCTGCCCAAGGCCGTCTCCGCCGTTGAGGCCATCGCCCCGCACAAGACAGACGAGGCCTAAGTGAACGCAAGCGCCTTCTATGACGTCTTGGTGATCGGCGGCGGGGCCTCGGGCCTCGCCGCCGCCATTACGGCGGCGCGTGTCGACAAAAGGGTCTGCGTCGTCGAGCGCGACGTCGCCTGCGGTCTCAAGCTGCTCGCAACCGGAAACGGCCGCTGCAACCTCTCAAACGAATCCATCGACATTCGGCGATATAACCGCCCCGCCTTTGTCGAATCCATCATGGGCCCCCAACCCGAGCAAGATCTCGAGAGTTTTTTCTCCTCGCTGGGCATCATGACGATCCGTGAGGAAGGCCGCCTATACCCGCGCTCCCTTCGCGCCGAGTCGGTTCGCGATGCACTCCTCAATGCATGCGAGCGTTTGGGCATCACCCTACTCTGCGGAACTAACGTCATTGCGGCTCATAAGGCTTCCGAAGGCTGGACGCTTCAGATCGACCGTCCCGCTCATGTACTCAAACCCAAAAAGCACGGCGACCGAAAGACGGAGCTCCGTTCGCTTCGAAAGGCGTTAGCCGATACTCCTCGCACGAGCGATGCCCTGCAGGCAAGGGCCGTGGTTATCGCTACGGGCGGCAACCCCACCGGCATCGCCGAGGTGTTTAGCCTTCCCTTGACGCCCCTGCGCCCCGTCCTGTGCCCCGTATCGGCATCAGTCGTCGGCGACCGGACGGCACTCGGAACTCTGGATGGTCTGCGCGTCCGAGCCCGCTTAACGCTCTCGCGCAGCCACGAAGAGCTCTGGCGAGAAGATGGCGAAGTGCTGTTCCGTGCCTTCGGCATCTCAGGCGTCGCCGCCTTCAATCTCTCTCGCCGTATCAACCAGGGCGACACTGTTCTGATCGACTTCTTTCCAGATTTCTCCAAAGATGAGCTGCTCGATACGCTCGAGCAGCGTGTCAACGTGCTCGGCGATTTTTCGCCCCGAAACTCCCACTGGCTTGACGGCATGCTCGCCCCGCAGCTCTCACACGTCGTCTGTACGGCATTCGAGCGGTGCCATCCCGGCTCGCGCGATGTCATCCACCTGGTCTCAATCCTCAAGCACTTTAAACTGTCCGTCGAAGGGACGGCAGAGGAGCGCTCAGCACAGGTCACGCGTGGCGGCATATCTATCGAGTGCGTCTCGACACCCAATCTTTACGTGAACAGCACCACAGGCGCCCCGCTTTACGTCTGCGGAGAAGCGCTCGACATCGACGCCGATTGCGGAGCTTTAACCTTGCGTGGGCCTGGATCTCGGGTATTCGCGCTGCAAGCAGCCTGTAGCCGCGCAGTCTATAATCAAAAACGCATTCGGGCCGTCTGGGATACCGGTCGGCCTCTTTCTTGCCTCTAAGGAGACCTCGATGATCGAAATCACCCAAGTCAACGCGACGCTCGATGAGGCCGGCGACGAAAACGCCTGCCTTGCTATTGGCAGACGCGCCGTCAAACGAGCCCTGCGATGCGAGGATTCCCAGATTAAAGCCATTGAGCTCCATCGCAAGTCAATCGACGCCCGTAAAAAGCGAGATGTTCATTTTATTTTGAGCTTTCGAGTTGAGCTGACAAGCTCCCGACTCGAACAGGAAGTGGTCGACCGCGTCGCCGAGCGCAACCGCTCGCGCATCCGCATGGTTGACGGCGAGGCTCCTTCATTCCCCAACCCCGTCCCGAATGCACCCAAGGGGCGTCCCGTCGTTGTCGGCGCCGGTTGCGCCGGTCTCTTCGCCGCCCTGACCCTTGCCGAAGCGGGCCTTAAACCCCTGCTCATCGAGCGCGGCGACCCGGCATTTCGCCGCTCACATGCGATCGACCTCTTTCTAAAGGAGCGCATCCTCGACCGCGAGAGCAATATCCAGTTTGGTCTGGGCGGCGCGGGGACCTTCTCGGACGGCAAGCTCAATACGGGAACCAAAAATCCCGCCCATCGCCTTATCCTCGAGACCTTCGTCGAAGCGGGCGCTCCCCGCGATATTCTATGGGATGCAAAACCGCATATTGGCTCCGACATCCTCCCCGCCGTCGTTACCAGCATCTCCCAGCGCATTGAACAGCTCGGAGGAACCGTTCGCTATCGAACGAAACTCGTTGACATTCACACTGACACATCTGGCGCCATTGTCGGTATCGACATCCAGTCGTCCCACGACGCGACAAGCGAGTCAATCAACACAAAGCATCTCATCCTTGCTTGCGGTCATTCTGCCCGCGACGTATTCGAGGTTCTCAAAACCCATGATGTCGCCCTCGCTCAAAAGACGTTTGCCATGGGCGTTCGCATCGAACACCCGCAGTGTGATATCGATCGGGCGCAATATGGCCCCGCGGCGGGTCATCCCGCGCTCGGAGCAGCCCCCTATAAGCTCGTTACCCATCTTCCCAACGGCCGCAGCGTATTCTCATTCTGCATGTGTCCTGGCGGACAGGTTGTCGCAGCCTCTTCAGAGCCCGGCCATCTGTGCGTCAACGGCGCCAGTCTCACGCCCGCGCCGGCCGCAACGCAAACGCCGCTCTCCTCGTTAACGTCACGCCCGACGATCTCCCCAGCG
>ENA-OPZM01000681-OPZM01000681.1-human-gut-metagenome-genome-assembly--contig:-NODE-681-length-14058-cov-1.865552_pt1 | contig 14058 bp, 26 predicted proteins | sample MGYA00242478_ERZ504493 | MGnify/ENA primary metagenome ERZ504493 (study PRJEB26092, sample SAMD00036227) | human gut metagenome | host: Homo sapiens | study: EMG produced TPA metagenomics assembly of...
TAGGTATTGATCGCCGCACAGTCCGATCGGAGAGCCTGGTACCCAGCTGACCATGCGTACCTTCCATACCGGTGGTGTGGCCGGTGACGATATCACACAGGGTCTTCCCCGTGTCGAAGAGCTTTTTGAGGCAAGAAAGCCGAAGGGACTTGCGATCATCACAGAATTTGCAGGTACTGCTACTATCAATGATACGAAGAAGAGACGCGAGATCATCGTGACTAATCACGAGACCGGCGAGTCCAAGGCGTACCTGATCCCGTACGGATCCAGGATCAAGATCCAGGACGCGCGGAACTGGAGGCCGGCGATGAGCTGACAGAAGGTAGTGTAAATCCGCATGATATCCTGAAGATCAAAGGACTGCGTGCCGTACAGGACTACATGCTCCAGGAAGTACAGCGTGTATACCGCCTGCAGGGTGTTGATATCAACGATAAGCATATCGAGGTGATCGTGCGCCAGATGCTGAAGAAAGTACGCGTGGAGGAAGCAGGAGATACCGAATTCCTTCCGGGCACAAATGTGGATCGTCTGGTATTCGAGGACGTCAACGAGCAGCTGGAAAAAGAAGGAAAGACTCCGGCTACCGGAGAACAGATCATGCTTGGTATCACCAAGCATCTCTGGCTACTAATTCCTTCCTGTCCGCGGCATCCTTCCAGGAGACCACCAAGGTACTGACGGAAGCAGCTATCAAGGCAAGATTGACCCGCTGGTAGGATTGAAGGAAAATGTCATCATCGGTAAACACATTCCGGCAGGTACCGGTATGCACAAATACCGCGATATCCGCCTGGATACAGATATGTCCCTGGATGATGAGATTATGTTCAGCGAGGAAGAGCTGGAGGGAGAAGATACTGTGATCGGAGATGCCGGCGCAGAAGAACTTCCGGATACAGCTGAGGAAGGCGTGTTTGCAGAAGCGGCGCCAGAGGAAGCTGTCACGGCAGAAGAATAGAGACAGAGTTATCAGAATTGTCAAGCAGAAGGGAAGCCTGAAAATGGCTTCCCTTTTTTCTATGGAACGAAAGGGAAGAAATTGACATTTCGGGACGGTGATACTATAATATTTTTTGGAAAGAATCGGCGGCTTACTGCTGATCTTGAATGTCTTTTTAAAGAAAGGTTGGGGAAAAATGGACCAGAACAAAGTATCTAGAGTATTGAAATCAATGGAAGAAAAAGGAGTTCCTCAGATGATCATTTCCGATCCGGTTGCGATCTTCTATCTGACTGGAAAGTGGATCTTCCCGGGAGAAAGACTCCTGGCGCTGTATCTGAATGTAAATGGCAATCATCAGATGATCATCAACAAGCTGTTCCCGCAGGAATCAGATCTTGGAGTAGCAATCACCTACTATGATGATATTGAGGACGGAGTAGAGATCTTAAGCAGATTCGTAGAAAAAGACAAAGTGATGGGAATCGACAAGACATGGCCTTCCAAATTCCTGATCCGTCTGCAGGAGCTGGGCGGCGGAAGCAAGTTTGTCAATGGATCACCGATCATTGACTACATCCGTATGGTCAAAGATGAAAAGAGCAGGAGCTGATGAGAGAATCCTCCAGAATCAACGATATCGCTATGGAGAGGATCATTCCATGGGTAGTAAAGGGCCTGACAGAGAAAGAACTGAACGCAAAGATGCGTGAGATCTACAAAGAGCTGGGATGCGAGAGGACGTATCCTTTGATCCAATCACCGCATATGGACATGGCGCAGCGGATCCGCATCACGTAACAGATGATTCCAAGGGAAAACGCGGCGACTGTGTAATCCTGGATATCGGAGCGTTCAAGGATAACTATGCATCAGATATGACCAGAACCGTATTCATCGGTGAAGTTTCCGACCGCGCAAGAGAAATCTATGACATTGTCTGCGAAGCAAACAGACGCGGTATTGAAGCTGCGAAACCGGGCAACCGTATGTGTGATGTAGACCTGGCGGCAAGAAATTACATAGAGGAGAAGGGATACGGACAGTATTTCACTCACAGAACCGGACATTCTATCGGACTTGAGGATCACGAGTTCGGCGATGTTTCTTCAGTAAATGAAGATATCATCCAGGTTGGACAGTGCTTCTCTGTAGAGCCGGGTATCTACCTTCCGGATGAGAATATCGGTGTCCGCATCGAGGACCTGGTAATCATCACAGAGGATGGCTGCGAAGTTCTGAATCACTTCACAAAAGATCTGATCGTAGTTCCAGAGGAATAAGCAAAAAACACGGCTGAATAGTTGTGAAAATACAAAGAGCAGAGATTCTGAATATAGAATTTCTGCTCTTTTTATGTTACAATGGTTGAAGCATATGAAGAGTATGAAGCGAAGGAGGAATTGAAAAATGGATCGGGAACAGGCACATGCAATACTGATGAAATATATGGAGGGAGAGAATTATATCACTCACTCCTATGCAGTAGAAGCATCATGAGAGGACTGGCAAAAAGACTGGCGCCAGATGAGGTCGAATACTGGGGAATTGTAGGTCTTCTGCATGATCTGGATGAGGAGCAGTGTGACTGGAGAAATGACATGAGTGTGCATGGCCCTACATCTGTGGAGATCCTGAAAAAGGAAGGGATCGAAGATAAGGTATTGTTTGATGCAATCTGTGCTCACAACCCGAAAAGCGGGGTGAAGGCGAAGACGAAGCTACAGTATGCCATCCTGTCGGCAGATCCTATGAGCGGATTTGTGAAAGCTGTTGCACAGATATATCCGGATAAAAAGATTGCTAGCGTAAAACATAAATCTGTAATGAAGAGGTTTAATGAACACCGGTTTGCAGCCGGAGCGAACGTGATTACATGGAAGCGATCGAGTTTACAGGACTAAGCTTGATGACCTGATTGATGTGGCTCTGGAAGAGATGGGTGCAATTTCAGATGTCCTGGGATTGTAATGATACAATATTATCATATATTTGAGAGGAAAATCATATGAATACGACATTGATTATCATGGCGGCCGGAATCGCTCCCGGTATGGCGGCGGGATCAAACAGCTGGCAAAGATGGGAAAGCACGGTGAAATCATCATGGATTATTCTATCTATGATGCGAAGGAGGCGGGATTGATAAAGTGGTCTTTATCATCCGCAAGGATATTGAGGAAGAGTTTAAGGCAGTCATCGGAGACCGCATCAGGAAGCATATCGATGTAGAGTATGTGTTCCAGGAGCTTTCCGATATTCCGGAGGGCTTTCAGGTGCCGGAGGGACGGACCAAGCCCTGGGGAACGGGACAGGCCATCCTGTGCTGTAAGGATGTGGTAAAGGAGCCGTTTGTTATCATCAACGCAGACGACTATTACGGGAAAGAGGCCTTCCGTAAGCTGCACGGTTTTCTGGTTGAAAGGGAAGCGTGCGATGCAGAATTCTGTATGGGTATGGCTGGATTTGTGCTGAAAAATACCTTGAGTGAGAACGGAACAGTCACCAGGGGAATCTGCAGGGCGGATGAAAACGATTTCCTGACACATGTGGTAGAGACTACCGGTATTGGCAGAGATGAGGATGGGAAGCTTTTCTGTGACGATCCGGGCGTACAGGAATGGTTTACAGAGAATGAGCGGGTGTCTATGAATATGTGGGCCGGAGAGCCCTCGTTTATCGACTATCTGGGAAAAGGATTCCGGGAATTTCTGGAGGATCCGTCGGGGGATCCGCTGAAGAAGGAATACCTTCTGCCAACCATTGTGGATAAACTGATCCGGGAGGGACGTGCCCGGGTGAAGGTGCTGGAGACCCAGGACAAGTGGTTTGGAGTCACTTACAAGGAGGATAAGCCTGCAGTGGAGGAGGCATTTGGCCGGCTGATCGCAGACGGCGTGTATCCGGAGAATTTGTGGGGGGGAATAAAAAGACAACAGAAGACCCTTTGAAAAGTCTGAAGACCGGGAAGTTTCCCGGTCTTTTTATGTGCAGCGGTAAAAGGCATGATCAAAATGGAGGTTCAAAATTCAGGGACCATATGCTATACTGGGGACACACAATTCTGGAGGTTTAGAAGGAGGTTCTTCATGAAGAAAAAGTATGCAGGTGCGGTTTTGGCTATGGGGATGTTTCTGGCCCTTGCACTGGAAGGATGCGGCGGAACGGAAGCGGCAGAAGATGCAGCTCCGGCGGAAACGAGGGAAATGTACAGAAGGAAGAGACGTCCGGGAACGAGGAATCCGGAGAAAATATATTTGGAGAATTTGAAGCGAAGACACTGGATGGGGAAGATGTGACGCAGGAGATTTTTGGCCAGTCAAAGCTTACCATGATCAATATCTGGGGAACCTTTTGTGGCCCCTGTATCCAGGAGATGCCGGATCTGGGAGAGATAAGCCGCTCTTACGACAGCGGGGAATTTCAGATGATCGGCTGATCAGTGATGTGACAGAGACCGGGGATTCTAAAGCGCAGGAGATCGTCCAGTCTACCCAGGCAAATTATACGCATCTGGTGGCATCGCCGGATATCCAGCGGAAGGTGCTTAGCAGAGTCAGCGTCGTACCTACGACCATATTTGTGGATTCGGAAGGAAACCAGGTGGGCGAGGGGTATGCCGGGAGCCGTTCTAAGGAAGAGTGGACTTCGATCATTGAGGATCTGCGAAGCGAGGTGCAGTGATGAAGGCGAAAAGAAGGGTGATTCTGCCGGGGCTCTTGCTGGTAACTGGAATATGCTTCCTGTCAGCAGGTATTTACCGGGAGAAGCTCAGACCGTCTGGATCAAAGCAATTTATATATGTCTGGAGTGTATTGGAATTGGTTAGGAAATTAAGACTTTTAGTACAGATTGGCTTTACGGCAGTTACAAATGGGTATGTATTTGGATTCCTGACCGGGAAAATATATACGGGGCCTCTGAAAACAGCGTGTGTACCGGGACTGAACTGCTATTCCTGCCCGGGAGCGCTCGGTTCCTGTCCGATTGGAGCGCTGCAGGCGGTACTGACGGGCGGATCCAGGTTTTCCTTTTATGTGGTCGGGTTTCTTCTGTTGTTTGGCTCGATCTTCGGACGATTTATCTGCGGATGGCTGTGTCCGTTCGGGCTGGTACAGGATCTGCTCCACAAAATCCCGGTTCCGGGAAAACGAAAGAACCTGCCGGGCCACAGGCATCTGGTCTGGCTGAAATATGGGATCCTGGCGGTGTTTGTCGTCCTTTTGCCGATGTTTGCCGTGGACGGGTTTGGGCAGTCAAAGCCTGGTTTTGTCAGTATATCTGTCCCAGTGGGACGCTGATGGCGGGGATTCCGCTGGTGGCCTCCTCTGAGGCGCTTCGGGCGGCAGCAGGTGCATTATTTAACTGGAAAGTGGGGCTTTTGATTGTGACCGTGCTTCTGGCGGTCTGGATCTACCGGCCTTTCTGCAAGTATGTATGTCCGCTGGGAGCGGTGTATAGCTTTTTCAATTCGATCGCCTGCTACAGGTATCGGGTGGAGGATACCTGTATCCGATGCGGCAGATGCCGGGAGGCCTGTCAGATGGATATCCGGGTGTGGGAAAAGCCCAACAGTCCGGAATGTATTCGGTGCGGGTCATGCATCCAGGCCTGTCCTGTGCATGCGTTGAAAAGGGATCCGCTGTTTTCTCCAAAGGCCCCGGTGTGTTCGAGTGTGAAAAAGAAGGAGGAAGGATAGCGGATGGACCTTTCGCACGCAGTCAGGAAATTTGAGGAATATCTGGATCATTATGACAGAGATGATGATAAAATACGTTTAAAAATTACGCATACATATGGCGTCGTGGAGTACAGCAGAAAGATTGCTTTAAGACTCGGGCTTCCGGAAGAGGATGTGGAGCTGGCGCAGATCATAGGGCTTCTTCATGATATTGGACGGTTTGAGCAGATCAAAAGGTTTGATAGTTTTGAGCCGGCTACCATGGATCATGCGGAGTTTGGTGTCCGGATTCTGTTTGAGGAGGGGTGATCCGGCAGTTTCTGGAAAAGGGGGACTGGGACCAGATCATCGAAACAGCGGTTGCCAGACACAGCGACTTCCGGCTGGAAGGGATACAGGATGCAAGGGCTTTGCTCCATGCAAAGATCATCCGGGATGCAGATAAGCTGGATAACTGCCGCGTAAAGCTTACGGATCCGGTGGAAACTTTTATGGGAGCAACGGCAGAAGAGGTAGGGCATATGGCGATCAGTCCCGCGGTCATGGAACAATTTCGAAAAAGGGAGTCCATTCTCTCTTCTCTTCGGGAGACGAAGATGGATTACTGGGTTTCTTATCTTGCATACTTTTTTGATATTAATTTTAAAGTTTCCTTTGAAATGATCCGGGAGGAACAGTATGTGTCCAGGCTGGTAGAACGGATTCCGTACGCAAACCCGGAGACGGCGGAACAGATGAAGGAAATATCTGAAGTGCTGGAACGGTATGTCCGGGAGGAGGCGTTGTAATGAAGATACAGAATCTGGTTGAAAACGAACAAGGGAAAAAATGGCTGTCTGGCCGAACATGGATTGAGTGTTTATCTGGAGACAGGGAAGCATAAGCTGTTGGTAGATACCGGAGCAACGGATGCATTCCTGAGAAATGCAGAGTTTCTCGGTATTGACTTAAAAGAAGTGGATATATTGATCTTAAGTCATGGACATTATGATCATGGCGGCGGAATCCTGACATTCTCAAAGATCAATCCGAGGGCCAGGATTTATATCAGGGAGAACGCGTTTGCAAAATATTATCATGAAAGAGAGCGGGGGACAGATTATATCGGCCTGGATCCAGAGATCCGGGGACTGCCTCAGGTCGTGGTGGTGGGCGGAGATTTAAGGCTGGACGAGGAACTGTATCTTTTTACCAATGTTGCCGGAAGACGGATGTGGCCGGAGGGAAACCGTGAACTGAGAGTCCGGAAAGACGGGGCGCTGGTACAGGATGATTTCCGTCACGAGCAGTATCTGATCGTGAACTGTGACGGGAAGGAAATTTTGCTTTCCGGCTGTGCACATAACGGAATCCTGAATATTCTGGACCGCTACCGGGAAATACGGGAGCGGTATCCGGATTTTGTGATCAGCGGCTTTCATATGATGAAGGACGGTGAATACACGGAGGAAGATAAAAAGGTGATCCGCCAGACAGCAAGGGAATTGCAGAAGATGCCGACCCGGTTTGTCACCGGACACTGTACGGGATCCCGGCATATAAGATGTTAAAAGAGATCCTGGGAGAACAGATCCGCTATCTCGGAAGTGGAGAAGAGCTGGATCTGTCTGCCTGGATGTAAAGTTTACCTGGCGGCAGAGGCATTGCTTGAAATGTCCAGAACGTTTCCGTCCAGATCCTTCCAGGTAAAGGCGCCGTCAAAGATCATATAGCCGTGGACAGAGCCTTCTTTGGGAATGGAGACGGATCCCGGGTTCATATAGGTATAAGTACCCATATTCTGGTTTGCCGGGATGTGGGTATGCCCGTTTAAAAGGATGTCACCGTCCTTCAGCATAGGCGGATTCTGCGGGTTGAAGTGATGGCCATGGGTGGCAAAAATCGTCTGGCCGTTAAGCTCCAGCAGGCAATATTCTGCCATGATGGGAAAGTCCAGGACCATCTGATCTACTTCCGTGTCGCAGTTTCCGCGTACGCAGAGAATTTCCTGCTTCAGAGGATTTAAAAGAGAGATGACAGCCTTGGGATCATAATCCTTTGGGAGATCATTGCGGGGCCCATGGTAGAGAATATCGCCAAGGATCAGAAGCCGGTCGGCATGTTCTCTTTGGTATGCCGCCACCATTTTTTGCAGTAATAAGCGGAGCCATGTATGTCAGATGCAATCATAAGTTTCATAAGCTGATTCCTCCTTTTTGTTCAGAGACATTTTATAAGGCGTGCCGCCGCAGCCACCGGATGATGCGGCAATGCAGCGGCCGTGTTTAACAGTATAGCATAAATTTGCATGCCGTAAAAGGAAAGAGTGTGCTATAATAATACATATAGGCGAGCTTTCGGACGGACCGGAGGAGAAAACTGTAATAGGAACGTATTTCAGAAGACAAACGGGGGTGGTCTTATGACAGAAGAAATGATTAAAGAAATAAAGCATATCCAGCAGTGTCTCATTAACGTAGATATGGAAGGCGAAGACTATGAGGAAAAGATGGATGCCGTGCATAAGCTGGAGGATGTGGTGACATATCTGAAAGATGCGCTGGGGAAGGGAATCGAATTTTAATTGTGAACGGGGACGTACACTTTTTGCAAAAGTGTACGTCCCGTTCACATTATCGGGTGTCCCCACATGTGCTATGCTTCCCAGCGTCCGGAGGCGCCGCAGGGGAGTACCAGACCGGAGGAGGTGACGGGAAGGCCGATTTCCTGAGACTCTACGTGACCGTGGAACCGTTTTAGTTCTGTGCCGATCATATAAGTCAATACAGGCCGGGGCGAGCCGGTAGTATAAGAATTGACCAGGAAGAACAGGCTGATCCGACAAGATTTTTGTACACAGGCGGATCAGCGGATGGATAGCATCCTCGATTTTCCAGATCTCACCCTTGGGACGCGTCCGTAGGACGGGGGATCCATGATAATAGCGTCATAATGGTTTCCACGGCGGATTTCCCGCTCCACAAATTTTACGCAGTCATCAACCAGCCAGCGGATGGGTTTATCGGCCAGACCGGAGGAAATGGCGTTTTCCTTGGCCCAGTTGACCATGCCCTTGGAGGCGTCCACATGGGTGACGCTGGCTCCGGCTGCGCGGCGGCCAGAGTGGCGCCGCCTGTATAGGCAAAAAGATTTAAGACTTTGATTGGGCGTCCGGCCAGACGGATCTTTTCGGAAAACCAGTCCCAGTTGGCAGCCTGCTCCGGGAAAAGTCCTGTGTGTTTGAAGCTGAAAGGCTTCAGATTGAATGTCAGGTCTTTATAATGGATCTGCCATTCGCCGGGCAGATCAAAAAATTCCCATTCGCCGCCGCCTTTTTTGCTGCGTGATAATGTCCGTTTTTTCTCTTCCACCTGGGATCCTTTCTGGGGGTGTCCCAGATAACCTGGGGATCCGGGCGAACCAGAATATAGTTTCCCCAGCGTTCCAGTTTTTCGCCCTTGCTGCAGTCTATTACTTCATAATCTTCCATTGATCGGCAATCCACATATTGATCTTATCCTCTCTTGAATTCATTATATATTTGCAATGCCGCCGAAGGCGGTTGATCCGCGAGTATTGGATCTTCCAGAATTATATCATGAAGCAGGCTAAAAAGAAATTCTTTCTATACAAATAGATAATATCTATAAATGCGCCTGTTTATAAAAAAACTCAATTTGAATATAAAGATGTCTCTTCTTATAATAAAAATAGTGGCAGTAACAGGAGTATTAGGAAGAGAACAAGAAGTAGAAGGTGAAAAGATGCTCATTGATCTGCATATGCATGAGATGACATATTCCAAAGACAGCTTCCTGAAATTATCTCAGATTGTGGAAATTGCAAAAGAGAAAGGCCTTGACGGAATCAGTATTACGGATCATGATAGTATGGGGCTGAAGGATTATGCGGCAGAATATTCCGAAAAAACAGGATTCCCGATTTTTACCGGTATTGAATATTACTCTCTGCAGGGAGATATTGTTGCTTTCGGGATTGAGGATTATCCGAGGGAACGGATTCCGGCACAAGAGTTTATTGATCTGGTAAAAGCGCAGGGCGGCATTTGTTTTGCAGCTCATCCCTTCCGGAATAATGGAAGAGGATTGGGGGAACACTTATGTGAAGTGAAAGGGTTAGATGGCCTGGAAGTGTTAAATGGCAGCACTTCTGCAGCAGCATGCCGCAAGGCGGCGAAATACGCCGGAAGACAGGGGCTTCACACACTGGGCGCCAGTGACTGCCATGTGCCGGAGAAGGTAGGAGTATGTGCTACCTGGTTTCCCGGGGAGATACGGACGCTCCAGGAGCTTCTTGCAGCCTTTGAAAAGGGCGGAATGAAGCCGGCTATGTATCGGAGGGTGCTTACCGGATTCTTGAAATACCGGAAAGGCGTAAAATCCGAAAGATTGCATAAAAAATATTTTATAAAAAATGTTTTATAAATCATGGAAAAGCCATTTACCTTTTCGAGGCATAATGATAGAATATGTCTATAAGTGTTGAAGGTAATGGCGGGAAGGAAAGGCGAGATATTATGATTACAGTCAACGCTATGGGTGATAATTGCCCGATCCCGGTTATTAAGACCAAAAAGGCAATGCAGGCGCTTACAGGACCTGAGACGATCGAAGTACTGGTGGACAACGAGATTGCTGTCCAGAATGTGAGAAAGATGGCATCCAGTTCAGGGGGACAGGTTTCTTCCGAGAAGCTTGGTGATGCAGAATTCAAGATCACGATCCAGATGGAGGGCGCTCCGGCGGCAGAGACAGAAGAAGAGGAAGTTTCCTGCGCACCGGACAACAGAGGAAATCTGGTAGTAGCCATTGCTTCTGACCGTATGGGAAGTGGAAATGATGAACTTGGTAAGGTGTTGATCAAGAGCTTTATTTTTGCTGTTACACAGATGGACACGCTGCCAAAGACGATGCTGTTTTATAACGGCGGTGCCACACTGACGACAGAAGGATCAGATTCTCTGGAGGATCTGAAGTCCCTGGAGGTCAGGGAGTAGAGATCCAGACATGCGGAACCTGTCTGGACTACTATGGGCTGAAAGAGAAACTGGCAGTCGGAACAGTGACGAACATGTACAGTATCGTCGAGACACTGGCCGGGGCATCCAAGATCATAAAACCTTAGCAGGAATATTTTGTAAGAAAATTGTGTTTGGAAGAATCCACAGGGAACGCCGCAATATGAAAAAGAAGGCTTCTCTGTGGATTTTTTGCGGGAACGTAGGATGACAGTTTCTCAGGCGTCTGCGAGAAAAGAGAGGAGGAAAAGGTATGGTTTCTGATGTAAAATTAACCAGCTTAAGTAAGACTTCGGGATGAGCGGCCAAAATAGGTCCTGAGACCCTTGCCAGGTGCTGGGTAAGCTGCCGAAGTTTCATGATGATAATCTCATCGTCGGAATTGAGACGTCCGATGATGCGGCAATATATAAAGTAACTGACGAGATTGCGATGATACAGACGGTAGATTTTTTTACGCCGATTGTAGATGATCCCTATATGTTTGGACAGATTGCCGCGGCAAACTCATTAAGTGATGTGTGGGCGATGGGAGGAGAACCTGCTGTTGCGCTGAATATCGTAGGCTTTCCGAACTGTCTGGATCCGGCTATACTGGGAGATATTCTGGCCGGAGGGGCAGATAAGGTAAAGGAAGCAGGTGCAGTTCTTGTAGGCGGACATTCGGTTCAGGATGATGAACCGAAATATGGACTTTGTGTATCAGGTTTTGTACATCCGGATAAATTTTAAAATTAATACGGATGCGGCCGGGAGATGTGCTGGTGCTGACAAAGCAGATCGGAAGCGGGATCATAAACACGGCCGTGAAGGCCGAGATGGCATCGCCGTCCGCAATCCGCGAGGCGCAGACCGTCATGGCGTCCCTGAATAAGAAGGCCAAGCAGGTAGTGGAAAAGTACGACGTATCCGCCTGTACAGATATTACCGGCTTTGGGCTTCTGGGACACGGTGTTGAGATGGCCGAGGCCAGTGAAGTCACGCTGGAGCTTAAGGTGGGCCGGGTTCCCTATTTCGCAGATGCAGTTGATTATGCAAAGATGGGACTGGTGCCGGCCGGTGCGTATAAAAACCGAGGGTATTCCATCGGCAAAGTGGACGATGGAGGAGTGGCAGAACACTACCTGGATCTTTTATACGACCCGCAGACCTCCGGCGGCCTTCTGATCAGCGTATCACCAAAGGATCTGGATCAGATGATGGCGGACTTTGCCGCGGCGGATATGGATACTGCGGTGGCTGTGATCGGAGATGTAAAAGAAAAAAAGTGATAAATTGATTCGCTTGGTATAAGAGAGGAATGAAGAATGAATAAAAATGTGTATTACCGGAAGATTCCTAAGGTAGATATCCTGCTGGAAGACGAGAGGATCCGGCAGATGATAGAAACATACAGCAAAGACACGGTGATGGAATCTATCCATATCGAAACGGACCGGCTTAGGACCTTTATCGGCGCCTGTGAGGACGAAAAAGAGATTGAGGAAAGGATCGGGGGACTGACAGACGAGATCGGACGGACTGTAAAAGCGATGCATACGCCGAACATGCGCCCGGTGATCAACGGTACAGGGACGATTCTCCATACGAATCTGGGACGTGCTCCGATCAGTCCGGAACATATAAAACGGATTGCCGAGGTTGCATGCGGATACTCTAATCTGGAGTATAACCTGGAGGCCGGAAGCGTGGAGAGAGGTATTCGCATTTTGAAAAACTTTTGTGCAAACTGACGGGGGCCGAGGCGGCCATAGCTGTCAATAACAATGCATCCTCCGTGATGCTGATCTTAAGTTCTCTGGCAAAGGGAGGCGAAGTCGTGGTCTCCCGGGGAGAGCTGGTGGAGATTGGCGGAAAATTCCGGATCCCGGATGTTATGGAACAGAGCGGTGCCGTACTGGTGGAGGTGGGGACGACGAATAAGACCCACTATGACGATTATAAAAATGCGATTACAGAAGAGACGAAAGCACTGTTAAAAGTGCATACCAGTAATTACCGGATCGTGGGCTTTACGGAATCGGTGGAGATTGATGAGCTGATTACACTGGCGAAAGAGCATGACCTGCCGATCATTGAGGATCTGGGAAGCGGTGTTCTGGTGGACCTGGCAAAATACGGGCTGACACACGAGCCCATGGTACAGGAGTCCATTGCAAAAGGAGCGGATGTGGTCTGCTTCAGTGGCGATAAGCTTCTGGGAGGTCCTCAGGCCGGTATTATTGTTGGAAAGAAAAAATATATCGATCAGATGAAGAAGAATCAGCTGACCCGTGCGCTCCGGATCGATAAGTTTACGGCAGCGGCTCTGGAGCTTGTGCTTAAGGAGTATTTATCAGAAGAGACGGCCATACGTAATGTACCGGTTCTTCGGATGATTACGAAGCCTTTGGAGGAAATTGAAAAAGAGGCAAAAAGCCTGGTGCGGATGCTTCGAAGAAGCGGATTCTCCGGACATTTTCAGGTGGTTCCCTGTGAATCGCAGATAGGGGGAGGCTCTCTGCCCCTGGAAAGGATTCCAAGCTTTGCGGCAGCCGTGCGGCCGGAGAAGATCAGCGTGCCAAAGCTGGAAGAAAAAATGCGGCATCTTGAGATCCCTATTATTCCAAGAACGGCAAATGACATGATCCTTCTTGACGTGAGGACCATAGACCGTCAGCAGTTCAAAGTGATAGCAGATCAATTTAGGAGTATGGAAGATGAAGAATATAATCATAGGAACAGCGGGGCATATTGATCACGGAAAAACCACGCTGATTAAAGCACTGACCGGAAGAAATACAGACCGCTGGGAGGAAGAGCAGAGAAGAGGGATTACCATTGATCTGGGCTTTACCTACTTTGATCTTCCAAGCGGCGACCGGGCCGGGATCATAGATGTGCCCGGCCATGAGAAATTTATCAACAACATGGTGGCGGGAGTCGTGGGAATGGATCTGGTGCTGTTAGTGATCGCGGCGGATGAGGCATCATGCCGCAGACCAGGGAGCATATGGATATTCTGGGACTTCTGGGAATTGAAAAGAGTATTATTGTCCTGAATAAATGCGATATCGTAGATGAAGAATGGCTGGAACTGGTGGAAGAGGAAGTGCGTGAAGAATTAAAAGGCACATTTCTGGAAAAAGCACCGGTATGTAAGGTGTCTGCTGCAACCGGTCAGGGACTGGAAGACTGATTCGGGTGATCGAGCATATGACAAGTGATGAAGTTGTAGCTAAAGATGTGAATACAATTCCGAGACTTCCGATTGACCGCGCATTTACATTGTCTGGGTTTGGCACGATCATTACCGGAACCTTGTGTCTGGTACGATTCGTAAAGAAGATACTCTGGAAATGTATCCGATTGGCAAAGAGTGCAAGATTCGCAGCATTCAGGTGCATGGTCAGGATAAAAAAAGAGTGCTATGCG
>ENA-OPZM01000682-OPZM01000682.1-human-gut-metagenome-genome-assembly--contig:-NODE-682-length-14046-cov-1.403836_pt1 | contig 14046 bp, 27 predicted proteins | sample MGYA00242478_ERZ504493 | MGnify/ENA primary metagenome ERZ504493 (study PRJEB26092, sample SAMD00036227) | human gut metagenome | host: Homo sapiens | study: EMG produced TPA metagenomics assembly of...
ATCGAGCGTGAGCGTCAGCGTCTGAAATCGAACCTGGGTAACCCCGTCGGCGGAAGCTGCAGCGAAGTGATGCTCACCTGACTGCGCCGCTTTCCCGTGAAGCCAGTGGTGAAGATCTGCTACGTCGTCCTGAAATGACTTATGAAAAATTAACCACGCTGACACCGTTTGCCCCTGCGTTGACAGATGAACAGGCTGCGGAACAGGTTGAGATTCAGGTTAAATACGAAGGTTATATCGCGCGCCAGCAAGATGAGATCGAAAAGCAGCTGCGTAACGAGAATACCCTGCTACCAGCGACGCTGGATTACCGCCAGGTATCCGGTCTTTCTAACGAAGTGATCGCCAAACTTAACGATCACAAACCGGCCTCTATTGGCCAGGCTTCGCGTATTTCTGGCGTCACGCCTGCGGCTATCTCCATTCTGCTGGTGTGGCTGAAAAAACAGGGTATGCTGCGTCGTAGCGCATAACGCATTAAAAATGCCTGGTAAGCACCCGCTTACCAGGCAACGCATCAAGAACAGGTAATCACCGTGCTCAACAAACTCTCCTTACTGCTGAAAGACGCAGGTATTTCGCTTACCGATCACCAGAAAAACCAGCTTATTGCCTACGTGAATATGCTGCATAAATGGAATAAAGCGTACAACCTTACTTCGGTCCGCGATCCTAATGAGATGCTGGTACGCCATATTCTCGATAGCATTGTGGTGGCACCGTATCTGCAAGGTGAACGGTTTATCGATGTCGGCACCGGACCGGGACTGCCTGGCATCCCACTCTCTATCGTGCGTCCTGAAGCTCATTTCACGTTGTTGGATAGCCTTGGTAAACGCGTGCGTTTCCTTCGTCAGGTGCAACATGAGCTTAAACTGGAGAATATTGAGCCAGTACAGAGCAGGGTAGAAGAGTTTCCGTCAGAGCCGCCATTTGATGGCGTAATTAGCCGCGCTTTTGCCTCTCTGAACGATATGGTGAGCTGGTGCCACCATCTTCCTGGTGAGCAAGGCCGTTTCTACGCGCTGAAAGGGCAAATGCCGAAGATGAAATCGCTTTGTTGCCCGAAGAATATCATCGGTACGGCCACTTTCCGCCAAAAGCCCATACAAATCACCCAACAGCTTCATGCCTTCTTCTCTTCCCTCTTCTTTCCCCACCTCTCTGCCTTTTTCCCAGGATGCTTCTCGCTCCTGTCTTAAATGTTTTCCTGGTCGTATTCGTAAATGCTCATTCTCTTCGCCTCCGCCCGGTTTTTTCTCAGGAATTCCTTCAGAATCCCTTCCCGGATACATTCCGTGATCGCTCGTTCCACCGCTTCTGCAATCGGCAATTCCTTCGCATATCTGCGCACACGGTCTGTATACTCCGCATATTCCCACAAGGTCCTGCACGCCGCCATCAATTCCGGATTATGCCCCGCATTAATATTCAGCATCACCGCCAGAAGTTCCAGCTTGTGTTCTTCCTCCTCCACAGCGTACAGATCAGAAAGCCTTAATATCTGCCGGTCCGGCTGCGGCTTCTCTCCATTATAAAAAATCACAAACTGCGGTGGTGGAAGCAGCACCTTGGTCTCCCCGTACAGATTCTCTTCCTTTGTAAGTCCCGCATACAGATCTGCCAAGTACAAAAGCATCCGAAGCGGAAGGTTCGGGCTGTAGGTAGACTGATGTTCATACAGGGACAGACGGGAAGCTATGAGAAAGGACAGATCATTTCTAATCGCCATGTAAATCGCATTTTCCAGTGTGTTGATCTCCAGAAGCTCCGGGTCTTTATAATTTTTCCCACTGATCCCATTATACAATTCCAGCAGCCTTTTCTTGTCACTGAATACCATAGCAAAAATGGATGACTTATAGTTTCGGTTTGGCACAGGATAGGATGTCTTTTTCTGATTCCTTCTCTTTTTCTTTTGACTCTGACTCTTTCGTTTTCTGCTCATAAAAACCTCCTTTTTCTTACAGGAGATTTCCGGCAAAAATCCAACCTTATAGGAAATCTCTCTGCTTTTTTATAAATGGAAATGAAAAGCATTGAGATTTCTTTTAGATCTTTTTAGAATGTTCAGACACGGCAGATGCCGCTAAAGAAAAACTGCCAGAAATATAATGCTTTTTTACATAATAGCATAGATTCCTGACAGTTTCTATTAGATTTTATTATTATGCCTCGTCAATCGCCTTGCCGATATCATGGCGCATATATTTGTTGTCAAACTGCACCCACTCCGTGGCCGCATAAGCGTTTGCCCTGGCTTCCTTTAAGTCTTTTCCTTTCGCTGTGATGCCAAGAACACGTCCGCCGTTTGTCACAATGTTTTCGCCGTCAAACTTTGTTCCTGCATGGAAGCAGTAATAGCCTTCCTCATCCTTGAATCTTTCCAGGCCGCTGATAGGCAAACCTTTTTCGTAGGATACCGGATACCCTTCACTGGCCAGAACCACACAGACTGCCGCATTGTCCTCAAACTGAAGATCCACCTGATCCAGTGTGCCTTCGATACAGGCCTCTACCACTTCGATGATGTCATTCTTCATCCGCGGAAGCACTACCTGAGCCTCCGGATCTCCGAATCTCGCGTTATATTCCAGAACCTTCGGACCTTCCTCTGTCAGCATCAGCCAAAGAAGATCACTCCTTTAAATGGCCGTCCCTCTGCCTCATGGCGTCTACCGTAGCCTGGTAAATATGCTTCTGGCAGAATTCATCCGCTTCTTTCGTGTAGAACGGACTCGGAGAGAAGGTTCCCATGCCTCCGGTATTTAATCCGGTATCTCCGTCTCCGGCTCTCTTATGATCCTGAGCAGAGGTCATGGTTTTAATCGTCTTCCCATCTACAAAGGACAGCACAGACACCTCACGTCCTGTCATAAATTCTTCGATCACCATTTCATTTCCGGCATCTCCGAACTTTTTATCCTGCATGATAGTCCTTACGCCCTCTTTTGCTTCCTCCAGGGTATTACAGATCAGCACACCTTTTCCAAGGGCCAGCCCGTCAGCTTTCAATACGATAGGGTACTTGGCTGTCTCAAGATAAGAAAGTGCCTTTTCCGGGTCTGTAAAGTTTTTCGTAGCTGCCGTCGGGATGTTGTATTTTTTTCATCAGATCCTTGGAAAAAGCTTTCGAGCCTTCCAGAATAGCAGCCGCTTTTGTCGGTCCGAAGGTACGGATTCCTTCTGCCTCCAGGCAGTCTACCAGCCCTCCTACCAACGGATCGTCCATCCCCACGATGACCAGATCCACTTCCTTTTCCTTCGCAAATGCTGTGATCTTATCAAACTCCATGCTCCGATGGGCGCACATTCGGCATATTCCGAAATGCCTGCGTTGCCCGGTGTACAATAAATCTTGTCCACCTTATCACTCTTTGCCACACTGTATGCAATCGCGTGTTCTCTTCCGCCGCTTCCCACGATCAGTACTTTCATCTTCTCTTAATCCTCCTTAAGAAACTTCTGCGATATTTCCTGTCACCTTCACTCTTCCTTCTGCGATCAGTTCGATGGCTCTTGGAGGATCTGCCATTCTGCCTGTTCCATCACCCTTCGCTGCAGGATTTCCGGGGTGTCTCCATTTCGCACCTCTACAGCCTTCTGCAAAATGATGGGGCCTGTATCCGTTCCCTCATCCACAAAATGAACGGTAGCGCCTGCCACCTTGACCCCACGGGCCAGTGCGGCTTCATGTACTTTCAGCCCATAGTATCCGGTTCCGCAAAATGAAGGGATTAAGGACGGATGGATATTGATGATCTGATTCGGATACCGTCGGATCATTTCCGGCGGTATCACAACGAGGAAACCTGCCAGTACAATGAGATCCGGTCCGATCTCTTCTACCTTTTCAAGAAACGCTTCATTAAATTCCTGCCGGGATGAAAAATCCTTTGGAGAAATGCACACTGCCGGAATCCCCATGCTTTTTTGCCCGCTCCAGGGCATATGCATTTGCATTGTTGCTGATCACGGCCGCGATCCTGGCATTTCTGATCTGCCCGCTCTCGATATTGTCAATAATGGCCTGCAGATTGGTACCGCCTCCGGATACCATGACAACCACATTTAGCATAGCTCGACTCCCTTTTCTCCATCCTCGATACGGCCCACCACATAGGGCTTGTCCCCTGCCTGGCGGATTGCTTCCATCGCCGCATCCACATCTTTAGGATCTACAGCGATCACCATGCCAAGTCCCATATTGTAGGTATTGTACATCATCTGCTCTTCCACATTTCCTTCCTTTGCGATCTTTGCAAAGATCGGAGGAATCGGGTAGCTGTCCTTCTCGATCACGGCCTTTACGCCGTCCTTTAACATTCTGGGAATATTCTCATAAAGCCGCCTCCGGTAATATGGCTGCATGCTTTTACTGTCACACCGGCATTCTTAATGCTCTTTAACGCCTTTACATAGATCCTGGTCGGTGCAAGCAGTGCCTCGCCAAGGGTGGTTCCCAGATCTTCATGATAGGTTTCCAGGGATTCCTTCGTCATCTCAAACACCTTGCGCACCAGGGAAAATCCGTTGCTATGTACACCAGAGGATGCCATTCCGATCAGAACATCTCCGCCTGTCAGCGCTTCTCCAGTGATCATATCCTTTCTGTCGCAGACGCCCACAGCAAATCCGGCCAGGTCATACTCATCCTCTGCCATCAGCCCCGGATGCTCTGCCGTCTCGCCGCCGATCAAGGCGCTTCTGACTGAAGGCATCCTTCTGCCACACCTTTCACGATATCTGCGATCTTTTCCGGATAATTTTTACCGCATGCGATATAATCCAGGAAAATAACGGTTCTCCGCCGGCACAGGCAATATCATTGACGCACATCGCCACGGCGTCGATGCCGATGGTATCGTGTTTGTCAAGGACCATTGCAAGCTTTACCTTCGTTCCACAGCCATCAGTTCCGGAAAGAAGGACCGGATCCTCCATCTCTTTGATCTTACTTAATGAAAATGCTCCCGAAAAGCCTCCCAGGCTCCCAGTACTTCCGGACGCATGGTCTTTTTTACATGCTCCTTCATCAGTTCTACGGACTTGTAGCCTGCTTCAATATCCACGCCTGCCTTCTTATAATCCATAACCAGTCTCCTTTATCTCTTTTTCTACGTTTACTTCTGATCCAGATATGCCTGATAGCCGATCTCATCAAGCTTTGCAGCCTTCGCCTGTACAGTCTCTTTCATCTCTTTGCTGTAGTCTTTCAGCTTCTCCAGCAGCTCCTCATCGGAGACAGCCAGGATCTTTGCTGCAAGGATAGCAGCGTTCATCCGCCGTCAATCGCTACCGTTGCAACCGGGATTCCCGGCGGCATCTGTACGATAGAGAAAAGTGCGTCCTCTCCCGCCAGGTTCTTGCCGGACATCGGCACGCCGATCACCGGCATCGGGAACAGTGCCGCGCACATTCCCGGAAGATGCGCTGCCATACCTGCACCTGCGATGATCACCTTGATCCCTTTTCCTTCTGCTGCTTTCGCCCACTCAAAGAACACATCCGGTTCTCTGTGTGCGGAGATGATCGTCATCTCATAGTCAATTCCCAGCTTCTCCAGCATGGATGCAGCTTTGCTCATCACCTTCAGGTCTGAGTCGCTGCCCATAACAATTCCTACTTTTGCCATAGTCTTCATCCTCTCTTTCTCATCGTTCATCATAACATGGTTTCTATGCATTTTTCAACGGTTCGTTCAGAACCTCGCAGCCCGGCAGTACGAATCTTCCCTCTTCCAGGAGAGGAATCCTGCCGCCGTCCGCCGTCACGACCGTAATGCTCTTTAGCTCCTCATAGGGAATCGTGATATCCGTGTGGCAATGAAAATATGCCTTTGACACATCCTCTTTCCTGCGGATGGATACGGAATTATCCTTTGCTACGATTTCTTTCCCATTTGGATTGTAGACCCGGATATCCTCGCTCCAGCTGTAACAGGTGTCTCCCACCGCAAAATGGGGACCCATTTTTCCGCGATCAGGATCGGCATCTTTTCTTCGATCCCGTACTTCTTTGCCGCCACATAAGCCGTGGTATTGGTGCCGATCGCAAACTCTCCAAGCGGCAGTGTCTCATGCCTGTGCAGGATGTTATCCCGGATATAAGCCTTATTTTCCAGCTCCCGCTCAAAATTTCCACAGCTGTAGTCCGCTATCATTCCATTGGCAAAGGTAATCTCCAGATCCCGGTACTGCAGTTCATTCAGATATACCCTGCTGACATGGAGTACCCCGTTTGTCCCTTCCAGTACCGGAGAAGTGAACACTTCTCCCACCGGAATATTGACATCAGCCACACAGTTTTCAAAAATCGTCTCCTTCTTTGGATCATTCAGGCGGTGAAGCTGCACCTTCAGATCTGTCCGGTTGCCGTTTCCACCCAGGATGTGTACATATTCGCCCTGATCCAGCGCATCGATCAGCGTCTGCTGTACCTTTTCGTATACCTTGGCGTCCAAAGTATTGATCCGGATCACCTCGTCAAAGATTTCTTTATAATCCTTTCCGATCTCCGGCACCGGATAGGCAATGATCGTAAAGCTTCTTTCCTCTCCCGGAATGTAGCTGTTCACGATCTGGCTCTGCCGACTGTCAAACTGCAATGAGAGCTCTTCTTGTTTAGCAGTAAGGGACAGAGCTTCCTTTGTCTGCTCCGGAGAAAAAGGCTCTTCCCCAAACATCTCGATCACCGCAGGCCCCGCCATCTCTGCCGCCAGTTCCTTGTGATGCTCATAGGTAGTCTTTATAACCTCAAGCTTGCGCTCCATAAATTTCTTATCAAAAAACAGCGCCTGGTCATTGCCATGATCGTAGTCAAACTGCTTATTGGCCACTGCCCCATTATACCCCACCTTCAGATGGCGGCGTTTTTGTCAGCACACTGGCGCCGGACCGGCAGAATACCGGACGCAGTCCCATTTTCCGGAAGTTTTCAACCGCCTTTTTGATCACTCTTTCAAATCCCAGCACATACCGGATTTCCACCGTGCCCTTTTTTGACAGGTCCTTCCCTGTATTTACAAAGCCGACACGATACCCCTCCGTATAGACATCGGCCATCTTACAGATCACATCTTCCGAAAGCTCCAGCAGATGTTCTGCCGTTCTTCTCTCGTTTTCGCTGATATATTCCCCGAACCGGTAAAGATACCGAAGATCCGAAAGATCGCTGCTGCAGATGATATTCAGCGCAAAGGAACAGTCCGGGTCGATCTGCTCTCTGATCCGGTCCGCCACAAACACATCGCAGTAGTCACTGGCATACCAGTAAATGATCTCTTTAATCTGCTCCTCCTTCGGAATCTCCTCCTCTTCAAACTGCCCGTATATTTCCAGGAAAAGTTCAAGCAGGATATCCAGATACTCTGTTTTCCCCTCAAACACATAGGGAATTGCTCCCCTGAGTTCTGTATAAAGGAAGCTTAATATCTGTCCGTATCCTTCTCCCAGCTCCTTTACCGCAAAAACCGGATTTCCGTAGCTTGTACTGTAATTATCCGGCAGAATGTCCCTGTACAGCCGGTCATTCCACGCTTCCAGCTCTGAAAGATCCCGTTTTTCATACCCCCCGCTTTCTATCTCTTTTTTCAGTTCCATCGATCATCAGAAGAAAAGATGCCGTTTTTTGAAAAAAATTTACGAAACGGCAGTTTTACGCTTTCTTCTCCTCCGATCCTGCCGATTCTTCCGATCGCAAGATCATATCTTTCCTCTATCATCCTCTATAACAGCCCCCTGATAAATAATCCTGCAAGGCCTAAAAGAAACAGCCCGTTCACGCCGATCCCTATCCTGCAGGTAAGATAATTTTTATCCCGCTCCTTTAAACCGCGGACGCCGAGTGTCACTCCGGCTATGGACAGCGCCACAGTACCCAGCCCCACCAGACCGATCAATACCCCGACTTCTCCTTTGGTCACAAAAGAGATCAGGATCATCAAAAACAAAAGGGCAAAGACCACTGCCCCATAAATACAGGAATACACGCCTTTCCTTGCGTGTCTTAACGGCGCCTGCCCATATTTTGTCCGGATCATTTTGCGCCGCTGCTTTTCTCTTGTTTTTACCGCAGCTTTTGCCCTGTCATCTTCTTTTTTTACTTTTTTTTCTTTTTAGTAACATGTCTTCTCCTTATTGCCGCACAGATCACAAATATGATATATCCTGCCAGACCTCCGATCGTATTGAGCAGCAGGTCATCTACATCAAAGCTTCCCACCCTGGAAAACAGCTGAAAAGTTTCTACACAGAGACTCAATCCAAAGCTGTAGAACACGGTTCCCAGGAGACTCCGGTACCTGCTCGCCATTGGAAGAAAGAATCCAAACGGAATGAAAATGATCACATTTCCAAACAGATTGGTAAACATTGCAAAGAATCCGACCTGATCCCGGTATTCCCAGAACCGCCGGATTTCTTTAAACAATACCAGGTTATAATGGTACTCCTGCATTTCTCCTGTCCTGCCGTACCAGTCAGAAAATATCAGAAAATATACAATAAAGATCACATACAGTATAAATAAGATTTTTCCAAGGACACGTATCCTCTTCCTTGTCTTATTATTCAAAAAAATGCTTCCTTTCTATTACATAAGTCCCTAGAAAGTGAGACCTTTCTTCTCTTTCTGGAGACGAGCCCCCGTAACGATCGCGATCACTCCCGCCGCGATTCCCACAACTAAAATCACGATTCCCACGGCGATGTTTGCCGCTCCTGCCAGACTCATTGCCTTATATGCTTTTTCGTTCATATGCGTCCCTCCTGATTTTACCTGTTCACCTGCACCTGCCGCATCCGCTACTTTGCGCCGTACTGTTCATAATATGCGTCAATTGCAGATTTTAATGTATCATCGATCACGATTTTTCCCTGACATTCTCTGTTATAAAGGTATTCTACTACCTCTTCCATAGTCACGATCGCAGCCGTATCAAAGCCATATAATTCTTTCACTTCATCAAGCGCGCACTTCTCTCCGCCTTTTCCGACTTCCATACGGTTTAAGGATACCATCAGTCCTTTGATTTCCACACTCGCCGCACCCTTTACCTTCGGCACAGTCTCTTCCATGGATTTTCCGGACGTAGTCACATCCTCGATCATAATGACCCTGTCGCCGTCTTTTAAGCTGCTTCCCAGAAAACTTCCTTTGTCCGCTCCGTGATCCTTTTCTTCCTTCCGGTCAGAGCAGTATCGGATTTCTTTTCCATAAAGCTCGCTAAACGCAATTGCAGTCACCACTGCCAGCGGAATTCCCTTGTAAGCAGGTCCGAACAGCACATCAAAATCATCACCATATTTATCGTGAATCGCCTTTGCATAATATTCACCCAGCTTTTTAAGCTGCGTGCCTGTCACATAAGCTCCCGCATTCATAAAAAACGGAGATTTTCTTCCACTTTTCAGTGTGAACTCCCCGAATTTCAACACGTCGCTTTCTACCATAAATTCGATAAATTCCTGCTTGTACTGTTCCATATCTTTCAAACCTCCTACATAATTCTTATCAATTCTAACATATCTGGTAGGGTTTTTCAATTCAGGAATTACCCTGGTCTCCTTCAAATCTTTCAGCCACCTTTTTCAGCCATTCTCTGATCGTCAGATGCTGCGGACACATCTTCTCACATTGACCGCACCTGATACAATCACCCGCCTTGCCATACTGCTCTGAAAAATGACTGTACAGCATCGTCTGTGCTGTCCATGCCTTCGTTTCCAACTCCCGCATGTCTGCATTGTAGAGTGCAAAGTATTTAGGAATAGCAATATTTATCGGGCATTTATTGATACAGTAAGAACATCCGGTACACGGAATGGCAACACTCTGATTGATCATTTTGCAGCTTCGCAGACTAATTCAAATTCTTCCGGTGCAAATGGTTTGAAATTTTCCATATACGATAAATTGTCTTTTAACTGTTCCATGCTGCTCATGCCACTTAAAACCAACATAACATTCTCATCTTGCCGCAAAGCGGATCGCCCACGAAACAACAGACATATCAGAGTGATAAGACTTGAATAACTTTTCCGCTTCTTCCGGAATATCTGCAAGAGTTCCACCCTTGACAGGTTCCATAACAATAACCGGTTTCCCGTGCTTTTTCGCTACCTGATAACACTTTTCCGACTGAATCGTGTCATTCTTCCAGTTCCTTTTCTTCCCGGATCAGTACAAGAGGCATTTTATCCGCAAGCAGGAAAGCAGAGCGGGGATAACGGTCTGCAAGACACTCTTTTACAGATATTTCCGACTGTCCATCGTGATAAAACCATGCTGTATCAAAGTATTGGAATCCTTTATCCAGATAATAGTCAACCATATCACATAACATTTTCTTATCTACACGAGAAAATTCATCATTTATCAGCGGTAAACGCATAAGTCCAAATCCCAGTTTTTTCATCTATCCGTTCCTCCATCCGGCACACTTAACTGCCACTAATCTTATTGATACATATGCTGGTGTATTTTTCCCAAAGGTCTGTTATCACTTCCTGCTCCCGCTCTGATAAAGAAGCAAACGCCTGTAGTTCCGCCTGCTCAATGTGGGAAATCACTTTCTGTTGAAATTCTTTCCCCTTTTCTGTAAGTACGATCAAACGAGAACGTCTGTCCTTCGGATTTTCAGCCATGGCAGCATATCCCCTCTTTACAAAAGAGAGTATCACCTTATTGACAGTCTGCTTCGGGAAATATAAGATATCGCACAGTTCTTTCTGCGTCGTCCCCTCACCGTCCAGCAGCTGCAAAATAAACATAGAAATATAGGTCAGATCATGTATCTTTGCATAGTCCTCATATACATGATTCAATTTCTGCCATTGCAGATTAAAAACGTTTTAAATTATATGGCCTGTCTATCTCGTTCATATTTAGTCTCCTTTTAGACTATTTTAACATATGTTTTTTTACTTCACAAGGAAAACACTACTATCTTTCATCATTTTGAAAAAACAAAAAAAGCCCTCATAAGAGTCTGCTGCAAAACAGCATTTACACTCTTAATCCGGACTTTTCTTTATATTCCGACTATATAAAAAGACCATTATGTTTTCAAATTTATCGGTATAGAAGCCCCCCAGCAAATACAAGGACATAACAACTTATGAGAAGTTATGGGGAACAGCGGTTACAAACCCGTTAACTGCATTTTCTCATGATTCCCTTTTATTCCCGTTTTTCTCTCATTTACCAATATTTTTCTAGATAACCCATGGCTTCTTTTTCCGTAATCTGATAGGTATCCTGAAGTTTTTGCAAAATCTGTTCCTTCGGAATATCGAATTCCCTCAAAGAATGAATCAATCCGCAGATCCCCCGCTCCAGTTCTTCCTTTTTCCCAGCCTCTTTTCCATCCTGATATCCGTCCTCATAGCCCTCTTTCTTCATGGCTTTCTCATATGCTTCCTGATCGAAACCTTCCAGTACCATCTGTACCACCTCTGCTTTCTGCGCTCTCAAGATATCCGCCAGAACCCCGCCGGCAATACAGCTTTCCACCGCCGTTTCCACTGCTTCCTGCAGATCTTTCCCTTTCGTTTGATTCTTCCGGATGGTATCCACAAAGATAGCGTTATTCCTCCAGACGCCTACACTTCTTCATCAATTCCCGGTTATGCCCGTAATTAATGTTCAACATCAAGGTCTTACATTCCAGGCAGGGTTCTTTCTCCCCGTTTGGCCGCCGGAAAAGATCTGACAACTTCAAAACCTTTCGATCCTGTTCCTCCCTGGTCCCGTTGTAGAACACGATGTGTTGGGGGAAAGGAAATTCCTTGGGCGAACTGCTGTAAATATTAATCTCGCGGCTGGAAATATGCCTGGTATAAACGCCTGCGAAATACAGAAGCCCCTCATAGGCATGTTGGATTATAAGTGCTCTGATGTTCATACAGATTCAGCTCTGCATCGATCAGGAAGGACAAATCATTCTTCATGGAAAGGTACAGCACATTTTCCAAGGTGTTGACTTCCAACTCTTCCGGATTGTCATAGTTCGTCCCATTAATCGCATTATATAGATCCAGAAGGTCCTTCTTGTTATTGAACACAAAGCGAAACAGGCGATCCTTGTAGTTACGGTTCGCAGTGGGATATTCCTGAGTATGAAATTGTTGCATCATTGATTTTCTCCTTTCATTATAGAAAACAAAATAAACCGTTGCAACCTTTAAGTGAGCTCAAAAAAAGGTCTGGAAATAAAATAGCAGAAATCGCCGGATAAAAAATTGACAGCCGGAAAGTCCAGCCTTTTTGGGAGAAAGGACTCTCCCATTGATTATCTGTTAATTATAGTGGAAAAGTTCTTAGAAAACAAGATAGCAGAATAAACAAATCTATCCTCTGTCATCTTGTTTCTGCAGCCACCAGACAGGCTAGGCCGTGTTCAATACGCAGAAACGAATTATAAATACGTCACAAAAATATTTTATTCTTTTGAGCTTTCGCAACTATTTCAGAATAAATGGAGACAGATTCCAAGTCTGTCTCCATAAGAATTAATTGTTTTTATGCCTGATATCTGGAAATCAATTCCTCCAGTGACACCGGCTCTGACTCCCCGTTCGGCAGGACGCCTTCATGTGCATTCAATCCCAGCACCAGTTCCTGAACCGCTGTACCAAATTCCGGCTCCAGATCATTCGCCCTGATATCCACCGCACTTCCGATATACACTGGCACCGAAAACAAACGTCCAAGCAGAATCTCTACACTTTCCGGCTGATAAAATCCGTCAAATCCCATATCTTCCATATCTCCCAGCGTCATGATTGCTGACAGCTGGAACATTTCATCATCCAGGAACAAATCCCGTTTATTGAAAAATAGCGCAGAAAGAGGAATCTGTTTCCCGCTCATGATCCGGACCGAATCCGTAAGTTCGTCTGATGTGCCTGTTGTAGCGTCACAGACGCCTATATATCCGTTTAGGTAAGCTCCCGGCTTCTCCAGATAACGGAACAGCTCCAACGGATTCTCAAAGATGATCAGGAAATATCATCAGAAAGCTTTCCGCTCTCTAACAAGCGCTCCACCAGCGTATGTCTGCCGCTTTCCGCCTCACCCACGACAGCAATCTTATACTTTTTCTCCTCTTGCCCTGGCTCGGCAGGCCCCTTTTTCTCCATTTCCTTTGGCGGCTCCACTGACTTTGGCGACTCTGCCTGTTTCGGCGGCTCCACTGGCTTTGCTGGCTCTGCCTGTTTCGGCGGCTCCACTGGCTTCGATGGCTCTGCCTGTTTCGGCGGCTCTACCTGTTTCGGCGGTTCCACTGGCTTTGGCGGCTCTGCCTGTTTCGATGGCTTGGACGGCTTCGGTTCAGCTGCCGGTTTGGATGCCTCTACTGCCTTTGCCGGTTTTTCCGGCTTACGCACATTCTGGTTTCCACTTTTCAGGATTGTTTTCAGGATTTCCGGAAATTCCTTGTGAATACTGAAGAAAAAACTCCGCTTAGTCCCGTCCTCATATGTCACGATGCAGTCCGACTCCTCTACCTCAACAGACACCATGTGATCCAGCGGAAGCGGATTACTTTTTTTATTAAACATCGTGCTGGAGTAAATCCCCTTCTCGGTAACGAGATACCCCTTTTTTCCGTTCGAAAGCATAGTTTCATCAAGGACCGCAATAACCTCTGCTGCTGTTACTCCTTTCGCATACGAACGGATCGCATTGTCAATCTGCTTTGGTTTAAGTTCCTCCTGAAACTCAAAATGAAAGCTCTTCTTGCTCTCATGTGCCTGGATGGCACTTCTGATGATCTTCTCTTCCATAACCTTTCTCCTGTCTTGATTATTTCACGGTTTCTGCCGACTTACAGATCTTTCAGAATTTCTCCATAATCCTTTCTAATCCTCTCCTCCATTACGGCAAAAGCGGGATATACCTTTCCAAAATCAAAGACACCATTTGTTTTGCAGCTTCTCCATTATAGATATGTGTCATGTCCTTTCTGGCTCTAAGCATTTCCAGCCAAATTTCTTCATCCAGATAATCATATATCGCATATGACGCCTTTATGATTTCTCTTGG
>ENA-OPZM01000685-OPZM01000685.1-human-gut-metagenome-genome-assembly--contig:-NODE-685-length-14018-cov-13.008711_pt1 | contig 14018 bp, 21 predicted proteins | sample MGYA00242478_ERZ504493 | MGnify/ENA primary metagenome ERZ504493 (study PRJEB26092, sample SAMD00036227) | human gut metagenome | host: Homo sapiens | study: EMG produced TPA metagenomics assembly of...
CTGCGGACATCCAGTTATCCGGTATGGAGGTATCCCTGGTAAATGCCATGAGCCGTGAGACTATCTTGAGGCAATATCTGGACACGCTGAAGGGGCAATACTCCCATATCCTCATCGACTGCCAGCCCTCCCTTGGGATGCTCACAGTCAATGCGCTGGCCGCTGCAAACAGGATCATAATTCCCGTTCAGGCGGAGTATCTGCCCGCCAAAGCTGGAACAGCTGCTCTCCACGGTAAACAAGGTAAAGCGGCAGATCAACCCCAAGCTCCAGATAGACGGTATCCTGCTGACGATGGTTGACAGCCGAACCAACTTTGCCAAAGAGATTTCCGCACTTTTGCGAGAGACCTATGGCAGCAAGATCAAAGTATTCGGCACAGAGATTCCCCATTCTGTCCGGGCAAAGGAAATCAGCGCCGAGGGAAAAAGCATTTTTGCCCATGATCCCGGCGGCAAGGTGGCAGAGGGCTACAAAAATCTGACGAAGGAGGTGTTGAAACTTGAAAAGCAGCGCGAAAAAAATAGAGCTGGCATCGGTAGATGATCTGTTCTCCACCGAAGAAGGCCGCCAGGATGCAAAGCTGGAAAAGATTCAGGAAATTCCGTTGTCTGAACTGCATCCGTTCAAGAACCACCCATTCAAAGTCAAGGATGACGAAGCCATGATGGAGACCGCTGACAGTATCAAGCAGTATGGCGTTCTGGTTCCGGCCATTGCCCGACCGGACCCGGAGGGCGGTTATGAGCTGGTAGCCGGACACAGGCGGCACAGAGCCAGTGAACTGGCAGAAAAGGAGACCATGCCGGTCATTGTTCGGGATTTGGATGATGATGCCGCTACAATCATTATGGTTGACAGCAATTTACAACGAGAAAGCCTGCTCCCCAGTGAAAGAGCATTTGCTTATAAAATGAAGCTGGATGCCATTAAGCACCAAGGAGCCAGGACGGATTTAACTTCGGCCCAAGTTGGGCCGAAGTTGACTGCGGCAGAAAAAATCGCGGAGAACAGTCCAGATAGCAAATCACAGATTAAGAGATTTATCCGTCTGACAGAGCTGATTCCTGAATTGATGGATATGGTGGATGAAAAGAAGATTGCCCTGAACCCTGCCTATGAGTTGTCCTTTCTCAAAAAGGAGGAACAGGTAGACCTGCTGGACGCGATGGACAGTGAACAGGCTACCCCTTCTCTTTCCCAAGCCCAGCGGCTCAAGAAATACAGCCAAGAGGGGCATCTGACCCTCGATATGATGCGTGTCATCATGGGTGAGGAAAAGAAAAGTGATCTGGACCGAGTGACATTTACCTCTGACACTTTGCGGAAGTATTTCCCCAAAAGCTACACGCCCCAGCGGATGCAGGAAACCATCATCAAGCTGCTGGAGGCATGGCAGAAAAAGCGTCAGAGAGACCAGGAACGATGAAAGGAGCCGCCTATGAGGGATATTTCAGCCGTGAGCTGAAAGGACACAACATTCTCGCCGTAGAGAGGTTTTGGGATAATACCCGCTGGATGATCGAGTTTTCCGTCCTGCGTCCCAGCACTGCTTACGGCAGCCGCGGAGATGAAATGCGGTTGTTTTTGACTGAGGATGGGTATCAGACCGCCCTGCAAAGCCAACAGCGCCGGGAGATCAAAATCAAGCGTTACGCTCGTGTGATTGAGGGACATATCCTCGATTTCAAACCGGGAAAACGCCGCCGCTCATAAACCCATACAACGAAAGGAAAGGAATGACTATGTGTACGGTAAAGGAAATTCAAGAAGCAATCCGGGAAGATTGCAGATCTCAGCATGACATGGATTCAACGGATATTGACCGCGTGATGCAAACACTTCCTTTCGCCCAGGAGGAGCCATTTACAGAGGCGCGTCCCCAAAAGCCGCTGTTTTGGTTCTATGCAAGAAAATTTGAAAAGCGCTGAACACCGCAATTCTTTGAAATGAGGATTGCGGTTTTTTGTACCCAAAATTCGGAAGGAGTGAGGTCGATGGCCGTTTTTCGCATTGAACGGACCCGTGATTATACCGTGATGAGCAATCATCATTTACGAAATGCAAATCTGTCGTTAAAAGCCAAGGGGCTGCTTTCCATGATGCTGTCTTTGCCAGAGGACTGGAATTACACTACCCGTGGCCTTGCAAAGATCTGTAAGGAAGGCGTGGATGCCATCGGTGCTGCCCTGCGTGAACTGGAAGGAGCCGGATATATCGTGCGCCATCAGAGACGCGATAAAAGTGGGCGGATTACAGATACCGAGTATGTCATCTATGAACAGCCCCAGCCAGATATGTCCCAGCCGGATACGGCTTCACCAGATACGGAAAACCCGGATATGGTAAGACCGGATATGGAAAAGCCCGCAGAATTAAATATAGAGAAATCAAATACAGAAAAATCAATTACTTATGGATCAAGTACCGATTCCATTCCCTTCCGGGAAACAGCGGCGGCAAGACCGCCGGAACGGAAAGGAAGGGATGCGATGTCTGTCACAGAGATAGAAAATTATCGGGAGTTGATTTTGGAGAATATCGAGTATGACTGCTTGAAGCAGCGTTATCCTCTCTACCTGGATGACCTAAATGAGATCGTAGAGCTGTTGGTCGAAACGGTCTGTGCCAAACGAAAGACCACCCGGATCTCTGGGGCAGACTTCCCTCACGAGATCGTGCGTTCCCGTTTTTTGAAACTGGACAGCTCCCACATCGAGTTTGTCATGGACTGTCTGCAAAAGAATACCACCCAGGTACGCAACATGAAGCAGTACCTGCTTGCAGTGCTGTTCAATGCGCCTACCACCATGAACAATCACTTCACTTCATTGGTCAACCACGATATGCACGCAGGCGCTGGTAAAGGCCGCCTTTTATCATGCCAAAGGAGGCACGACATGAACCAGATGGAAATTTTCAAAAACCCGGAGTTTGGCAGTATCCGGGTCATCGAAGAAAACGGCAAATACCTGTTCTGCGGAACGGATGTGGCCGCTGCGCTGGGGTACAGCAATCCCCGCGATGCAATTATCCGCCATTGTAGGTATGTCGTGAAACGCGACGCACCTCACCCACAAAGCCCCGACCGCAAAATCAGTATGACTTTTATCCCCGAAGGAGATTTGTACCGCCTGATCGTTCACAGCAAATTGCCATCGGCAGAGCGGTTTGAACAGTGGGTATTCGATGATGTCCTGCCTACTATTCGTAAGCACGGGGCCTATCTCACAAAAGAGAAGCTGTGGGAGGTTGCCACTTCCCCGGAGGCTCTGATGAAGCTCTGCTCAGACTTGTTGGCTGAGCGTGAAGCGAATATTTCTCTGCGTAAGGAAAATGCACAGCTGGAGGGCAAAGCCGCTTTCTATGACCTGTTCATCGACTTAAAGCACAGCACCAATCTCAGGACTACCGCCAAAGAGTTGGATGTCCCGGAGCGCCGGTTTGTTCGGTTTCTGATAGAACGGCGGTTTGTGTACCGCACGGCATCCGGCAATGTGCTGCCTTATGCCAATGTGAAAAATGCAGGGCTGTTTTGCGTCAAAGACTACTGCAACCACGGTCATACCGGTTCCTACACGCTGGTCACGCCCCAGGGCAAGCTCTATTTTGCTCAGCTGCGGGAGATGATCTTGCTGGTCTTATAAGAACAGAAAGGAAGTGGGTTTTATGCAGGAAGGAAAAACAATCGGTCAGCTGATGGAGGAAATGCGTCAGAAAGCCGGGGCGCAGAACTATCACGGCCATGACTACATGGATCTTCAGCGATTTGCGGAGAACACCCGGCACATGATTATTTTTGATGTGCTGACGAATGACTCCCCGGTGGGCTGGAAAGGAGAACGAACCCGCCTGTTTTTGTCAGATATAGGCTATGAAAAAGCTCTGGACAGTCAGGCAAAGGGGCAGATCAAGATTCTCAGCCATGCAAAGGTCAGAAATGGAGATTTGTTTTATGACCACAAAGAACAGATACGATAGGAGGAATCTGATATGAATGAGGAAAAGAAAGTCCCCTTCAAGTGGGAATATGGGGAAGAAACCATATCGCTGCAACTTGGGATGTATGCGAATAATCAGCGGCTTTATATCGGCATGATTACCCATACAGAAGATGGAGCAGAACCGTTTGCAGATATGACGGTGAACCTACCGGGATATTCCCTGGACCCCGGAGAGGCGTTTATTTCCGGTGACATCAGCAAGGACCTGCTGCGATTCATCAAAGAGAACAAATTGGGGAAGGTGCTTCCCTATCAGGTGCAGTCCGGTTATGGAAAATATTCTGCCGTTGCCTTTGATCTGGAGAAGTTGAAGGTATTTGATCCCAAAGGTGTGGCAGAGTTTCGGGAAGAGTGGAATTTGCCGGATAAGAAGCCGGTAAAGAAAAAGAGCCGCGGATGGAGCGATGAAGAAATATTTTCTCCGGCGGCTGGTGGTCCCGCCTTAGAAGAAAATGCACCACCCCTGCACATTTTGTGGAAAGACCTGCTAACAAAAGTCAAGTAGAAATTTCAGGTTTTGGGAGCAGCGAAAAAGGCAACACAAAATCAAGCCGCTGAGCAACTCAAAATCGAAACGGCGGCCAGCCAGATGGTATAGCGCAGGGAAATCAGTCGTGTTCCAGGGAATCCAAATAGGCTTTCACAGAAGCGTAGTAGATACGCAAGAACTTGTTGGCGGATGCATCATGTAGACACGGTATGGCTTGCCTCAGAGCGTTTCTTGTTCATGACTGGTAGACCGGCTCATCCATTGGGGCACATTGCAGGAGGACGCCCATCACCAGGAAAAGTGTCCTGCGCAGTGAGGCAGATCCCCTCTTGGAAATGCTGCGGCTGCGGACATCTATTTGGCCAGATTGGTAGGGCGGGGCGTCAATGCCTGCAAAGGCCACCAGCGCTTTCTTGGAATGAAAACGGCGCACATCGCCAATTTCAGCTATGAGTTGGGGGCCGAGTGTAGGGCCAACACCAAACATTTCCATCACTACAGGATACTCCGGCAGAGAAGCTGCCAGAGACTGCATCTCCTGCTTGAGAGCAGCTAATGCGGCGGAAGTTGTCTGGAGTTGGGAAATGGCCTGTTCTACCAAAAGTTTTGCCGTATTTGTTTTCGGCATGACACCGAAGCGTCCACAGGCAGAGGCATAAATATCCAACGCCTTATCTTGGCTGAAATTGTAGCCGTGCTTTCTGCACCACTTCTGGTACTTGGCGGTAAAGGCTTTCTTAGACAGACCACAGACACACTCGCAATGCCAAAAAGTGGCGACAAAGTCCACCCACTTCTCACTGCCATCGGCGCGGGGCGGACTGGTAAACAGGCGGTTTGCGTCTGGGAAAGCGGTGTCCAGCAGGGAGATCAGGTTGTTTTTCAGCATGGTCTGTACTTTGGAATACTGCTGGTACTGCCGGTAGCAGGTCTTCAGCATGAGCCGGGTGTCCTCTTCCGGAACATATCTCGGAAGTGTGAGCCAGTGGTCAAGGCCGTAGTTGGCCAGCTTCACGGCATCCTTCTTGTCGGTCTTGCCCCGTCTTAAACTGTTGTTCCCGTAGTCGTGCACCAGCATTGCATTGACTACGGAGACATAAAACCCCGCGCCGTGGAGCAGCCAGGCCACCGGCGCATGGTAATTGCCCGTGGATTCCATCACCACGCGGGTCTCACCGTCCAGGTTTTTGAGCAGCCTTGCCAGCTCGCTCAGTTCGCTGGCGGTGTGGCGCACTTCAAAGGGTGAAACCACTACCTCTCCGAAGGGCCGCATGACTGCAATCATGCTCTTACCTTTGGAAACATCGATGCCAACGCAGTTCATTCACATTCCTCCAACACAAAGAATCTGCAACCGGAAATCCATCTTTTCTCGCTGCCGATTCAATCTATTGGGTGACACGAACTCTCCGGCATCCGGTGGCTCAACCTGCTCAAATCGAACGCTGCAACAAGAGGATGGCTAACAGTCTTTCCAACGGACATAAAAGCCCAAGGAGGCAAGGGTCAGCCAGTTGCTCCTCTTATTGTAGCTTAGGCACGAGATGGAAAGAAAGCCGGACTGGCTGCCCGGCTTTCCTGTCCAAATTTATTGTAATAGGAGGCGATGAAAATGCAGGAAGAAGTGGAAAACAGAACTTTAACGCTGGTTGTCAGTGGAACAAAGTTCACCGGCAGGCTGCTCAAAGCCGCCATCAGCAAGTACATGGCCCACTGCAAGGAAAAGAAGCTGCAAAAGCAAAGAAGCCGTGACGCTCCTGTGACACCCCACGGAAAACAGACCGTCAAGCAGCTCATTGGTCAGAATCAGGGGATCTCCAATATCGAGATCACAGACCCTTCCATCAAGGAATTTGAGAAGATCGCCCGGAAATATGGTGTGGACTATGCGGTGAAGAAAGACCGCAGTAGCTCCCCACCCAAGTACCTGATCTTTTTCAAAGGTCGTGATGCGGATGCGCTGACAGCAGCCTTTACCGAGTACACCGGCAAAAAGGTCAAAAAAGCAGAGAAAACAGAGCGCCCGTCTGTGCTGGCAAAGCTGAACCAGTTCAAAGAGCTGGTCAAAAATGCGTGGTGGACCGCACCAAGCGAAAGGAGCTGGAACGATGAAAAAGCAGCTTGACATCAAAAAGCTCCTGATTTTGAACCTGCCGTATCTCCTGATGGGCTTGTTTGCCACCAACTTCGGGGAGGCATGGCGCATGGCACAGGGCGCGGACGCTTCAGCAAAAATGCTCTCGTTCTTCTCCACGCTGCCGCTGGCGCTGGCAAGCTGGTGGCCCAGCCTACACCCGTTGGACCTACTGGTGGGAATCTGCTGCGGCGGTGGGCTTCGGCTGGCGGTATATCTGAAAAGCAAAAATGCGAAGAAATACCGCCACGGCATGGAGTATGGTTCTGCCCGTTGGGGAACCCGTGAGGATATTGCCCCTTATGTGGACCCGGTATTCCAGAACAACGTGATTCTGACGAAAACCGAGAGCCTGACCATGAACAGCCGCCCCAAGGACCCCAAGACTGCCAGAAACAAAAATGTGCTGGTCATCGGCGGCTCCGGTTCCGGTAAGACCCGGTTCTGGCTAAAGCCGAACCTGATGCAGATGCACAGTTCCTATGTGGTGACAGACCCCAAAGGTACGATTTTGGTGGAGTGCGGCAAAATGCTCCAGCGCGGTACACCGAAAATGCGTCCCAAGCTGGGCAAGGATCATCAGCCGGTAAAGGACCGGCACGGCAATCCGGTCTATGAGACCGTAAAGGACAAAAACGGCAAAGTGGTCTATGAGCCGTATCGTATTAAGGTTCTCAATACCATCAACTTCAAAAAGTCCATGCACTACAATCCTTTTGCCTATCTGCACAGCGAAAAGGACATTTTGAAGCTGGTTACGACTTTAATTGCGAACACGAAGGGCGAGGGCAAAGCCGGGGATGATTTCTGGGTCAAGGCGGAAACGCTTTTGTACTGCGCTTATCGGGTATATCCACTATGAAGCCCCGGTGGAAGAACAAAACTTTGCCACACTCATCGAGTTCATCAACGCCATGGAAGTCCGGGAGGACGACGAGGAGTTCAAGAACCCGGTGGACCTGATGTTTGATGCACTGGAAGCCGAGAAGCCAAATCACTTTGCGGTGCGCCAGTATAAGAAATATAAGCTGGCCGCCGGCAAAACCGCTAAGTCGATTTTGATTTCCTGCGGCGCGCGTCTGGCCGTATTTGATATTGCGGAGCTGCGCGAGGTTACATCCTACGATGAGTTGGAACTGGATACGCTGGGAGATAGAAAAACGGCTCTGTTCCTCATTATGAGTGATACGGATGACAGTTTTAACTTTCTCATTTCCATGTGCTACACCCAGCTGTTCAACCTCCTCTGCGAAAAAGCCGACGATGTGTATGGCGGCAGGCTGCCGATCCATGTGCGCTGCCTTATCGACGAATGCGCCAACATCGGCAGATTCCCAAACTGGAAAAGCTGGTGGCTACCATCCGAAGCCGTGAGATCTCCGCCTGTCTGGTGTTGCAGGCGCAAAGCCAGCTGAAAGCCATCTACAAGGACAACGCCGATACCATCATCGGCAATATGGATACCTCCATTTTCCTGGGCGGTAAAGAGCCGACTACCCTCAAAGAGCTGGCTGCCGTGCTGGGCAAGGAAACCATCGACACCTACAACACCGGAGAGAGCCGTGGCCGGGAAACTTCCCACTCTCTCAACTATCAAAAATTGGGGAAAGAGCTGATGAGCCAGGACGAGTTGGCCGTTATGGACGGCGGCAAGTGTATCCTCCAGCTGCGCGGTGTGCGGCCTTTCCTCTCGGACAAGTATGACATCACCAAGCACCCCAATTTCAAATACACAGCCGACGCAAGCGACAAGAACACTTTTGACATTGAAGCGTTCCTGTCCACCCGGCTGAAACTCAAGCCCAATGAGGTCTGCGATGTATATGAAGTAGACACAAAGGCGCTTAATTTCGTTCCGCTATGAAAGGAGTGGTCTTATCTATTCGCCGCAACTGCCCTTTTGGGGCCATTGGCGTACAAAGCGGACAATCGCAAGAAAAAATAATGAAAAAGGAGGACGGCCGGAATCATGCCCCCGGAAACCGGGCGGCAGATTGTTCCGGCTTTTGTATGCCTATGAAACATGACAAACCTATTTTTTAATCAGATTCCGGCTAACAAACTATATGGCATTTTTTGAACAGGCAATCACCGTTCTTCAGACCCTCGTTATCGCGCTCGGTGCCGGTCTCGGTATCTGGGGCGTTATCAACCTGCTGGAAGGTTACGGCAACGACAACCCCGGCGCCAATGCTCATGGTTAATAAAGAAGCACAACAAAACAGGACAAGGACAGTCAGCCCCGCCGCTATTCCGAGCAAGGCAAATTATAGGGTAAAGTCTAAAAAGCATTTGTAACATTTCTATAAACTCTATTGACTTGAACACCTCCGGGAGTTATAATATGTTTTGCTATTTAGGAACGCTAAATAGCAAAACTAAAGTGAGGTAGAGAGTATGGATAACAGGTATGTGCAGCAATTCAAAAAAGGCTCTCTTGAAATGATACTTTTGTGCTTGATCGGACGCAAAGAAACCTACGGCTATGAAATCATTACAGAGCTAAATAACAGCGCGTCCGTTTTGGGCTATGCAAAAGAGGGAACGATTTACCCTATTCTGTATCGTTTGCAGGAAGCCGAGTTAATCCAATGCCGATTAGCCCCGGCAGCGGCAAATGGCGGATCAAAAAAAATACTACTCCCTTACCCATAAGGCAGAGAGGTATTAGACGAGCTGATTTTATTTTGGGCGAGCTATGAAAGTTGTGTAAATGGCTTTATTGCACCTATCAAACAGCGGAGGTATCAGAATGAAAGAGCAATACATTAAGCAAGTGGAAAAGGAATTGAGTTTAACACGCAAAGCAAAAAAAGAGGTCGTGCGTGATCTGAATGAAGTCTTTGCTTCTGCGTTGGAGCATGGCGAAACGGAACAACAGGTAATCGAACGGTTAGGCACTCCCAAAGAGTTTGCAGAGAATACCGCCGAGCAGTTAGGCATTGACAGCGCAGCACCGCAGAAACGGAAAGGGATTATTTCGAGCGTTGCAGCCCTTGTCGTTGCCGTTGCAGCGTTTGTGATTTACGCCACTACCAATCCGGGAAAGTGCCGGACGGGGCAATCGGACAAGCAGACGCAATGACAAACATTCAAGTTGAGGGAGCTTTTGGATTTGACGCTTCACAAATCATTTTGGCAGTCGGTGTAATCGCGGTTACAATCGCAATCATTCAGATTATCCGAACCGTCCGCAAAAACAGGAGGTAGCTATGAAAAAAATTTGTTTCAATAATCGCTATTTTACTTATGCTTTCTTTGGCTGCCTGTTCCAATCAAGATACGCCGTCCGCTGCGGATAATCCAAGCAATACACAAACAGAAAGCAATACCATGCTTGACGCGGGTGTATGGCCTGTGAATGAATACACCGAGGGGCTTCCCGTCCCGTCCGGTACGGTCGGTTGGGCTATGCTTGATACGGAACATGAGAATTGCAGTATCAGTATTGTGGATATAAGCGAAACCGACTATAACGACTATTTAGAGCTTTTGAAGCAAGAGGGGTTTTCTATAATAGAGGAAGTGTCGGAAGAAATTGAGGGACAGGACTATGTTTCTATCGGTACGCTTTTGTCAAATGGCGAAAAGGGATTGAGTATCAGCTACATTCCCGATAACTTCACAATTTACATTTCTTTCCTTAAATAATGAAAATTAAAATGATTAAATCGCCTGATAGGTGGGTGCTTTGCCCTATTTGTGGAAATAAAACACGAACAAAGATACGCCCCGATACAATACTTGAAAATTTCCCTCTGTTCTGTCCGAAATGCAAACAAGAAACACTAATCAGCGCAAAAGATTTGAATGTAGCTGTAATCCCACAACAAATAGCGGAATCAGCCGGAGCAGTCAACGGTCAAGATGAACGGCGTATAAATGCGCCGCCGTTGACAGCCCTGCCTGTTTCCGCTGATGGGTAATCAAGGAGCGACAGACTAAAGTGCTGTCGCTCCCCTCACATTATGGAAATGAAAATTGAATATCGACCAAGCTGCAACGCCACAGATTTTTTGAAAGTCCGTGGCGTTTTTTTTGCGCCCATTTTTGGCAGACCGCACATTCCTGTTGTTGTAGAAAGTGACGGGGAAATTTGCCCAAAACGGTCTTGCGTACCGTAGTAGTGATGAAAAGAATACCGCAGCCATTTGGAAGAAAGGTATGGGGCTACCGTAGTAGTGATGAAGAAATCCAAGGGAGCGTTTGGCATTTTCCATTTCCGTCCGTAGAAGAAAGCAAAACCACAGCGGGCAGGACACGCCACCGCAATCGCTATATTGACGGAAACAAGCCAAGCCGCCCCCTGCGGATTGCCGCAAAGTCAGCCGTAGAGGAAAGCGGCAGTTTCTTAGAGCAAGATTCTACCACGGTGCCAAAATCCGCATATCTGCGGTTTTGCCCCTGCGGTAAATCTTGTGAGTGCCTTCCCCAAACCCTGCTATGCGGCTTGCGCCGCAAAAAATCTTCCGAAACCGTTTGGCAATTTTGCTTTTTTGGTGGTGTGGGTAGTAAAAGGGGCAGCTTGCCTTTTTCAGACCACCACGCCGGAATACCACGCACAGAAAGGAGTGATACCCATAGCCAAGAGATACAACACGCCCCACCGCAGCCATGTATCAAGACCCGCATGACCGAGGAAGAATACGCCGACTTCACCGGGCGGCTGGAGCATTACGACATCAGCCAAGCCGAGTTTATCCGGCAAGCCATAACACGGGCTACCATTCGCCCCGTTGTTACCATTTCCCCGGTCAATGATGAACTGCTTGCCGCCGTTGGGAAGTTGACCGCCGAATACGGGAAAATCGGCGGCAACCTCAACCAGATCGCCCGCGCCCTCAACGAGTACGGCACACCCTACAACGCACTATCCGGCGAGGTACGGGCAGCCATAGCCGACCTTGCCGCCTTGAAGTTTGAAGTCTTGCGAAAGGTAGGTGAAGCGGTTGGCAACATTCAAACATATCAGCTCTAAAAATGCCGACTACGGCGCAGCCGAGCAGTATTTGACCTTTGAGCATGACGAGTTTACCATGCGCCCCACCCTTGATGAAACCGGGCGGCTTGTTCCCCGCGAGGACTATCGGCTTGCCACTTTGAACTGCGGCGGCGAGGATTTTGCCGTTGCCTGTATGCGCTCCAATCTCCGCTATGGCAAAAACCAAAAGCGGGAAGATGTGAAAAGCCACCACTATATCATTTCCTTTGACCCACGGGACGGGACAGACAACGGATTGACCGTTGACCGGGCGCAGGAGTTGGGCGAGAGATTTTGTAAAGCACACTTCCCCGGACACCAAGCCATTGTCTGCACCCACCCGGACGGACACAACCACAGCGGCAATATCCATGTGCATATCGTCATTAACAGTCTGCGGATTGAGGAAGTACCCTTGCTGCCTACATGGACAGACCGGCAGATACAAAAGCCGGGTGCAAGCACCGCTGCACCGACGCAGCTATGGAGTATTTCAAAGCCGAAGTCATGGAGATGTGCCACTGGGAAAACCTCTATCAGATTGACCTCTTGCATGGGAGCAAAAACCGGGTGACGGAGCGTGAATACTGGGCGCAGCGGAAAGGGCAAGCCAAGCTGGACAGGCAGGCCGCAGCACAAGCCGCCGCTTTACCCGCCGGGAGCAACCGCCCAAGCCACCAAGTTTGAAACGGACAAGGAAAAGTTGCGCAGATTATCCGAGCCGCCCTGTCCTCTGCTACCAGCTATGACGAGTTTTCCGCTTTACTTCTCCGGCAGGGCGTGACTGTCAAGGAGAGCCGGGGGCGATTGTCCTACCTCACGCCGGAGCGCACCAAGCCCATCACCGCCCGGAAGCTGGGGGACGGTTTTGACCGCACCGCCGTACTTGCCCTTTTGGAGCAGAACGCCCACAGAGCCGCCGAAAAAGCCGCAGCCATACCCGAATACACCCGCACTATCCGGGAGCGATTACAGCAGGGAAAAACAGCGAAAACCGCCCCGAAACAGGGCGCTATCCAGCGCATGGTTGACCGGGAAGCCAAGCGAGCCGAGGGGAAAGGCGTGGGCTATGACCGCTGGGCGCTGTCCACAACCTCAAACAGATGGCGGCTACCGTTGCCGCCTATGAGCAGTACGGCTTTACTTCCCCGGAGCAGCTTGACGCAGCCATTACCGCCGCTTATGCGGATCTCCATGACAGCACCGCAGAACTGAAAACCCTTGAAGCGGCGTTGCAGGACAAAAAGGAGTTGCAGGGCTATGTCCTGCGCTATGCCAAGACCAAAGATGTGCGGGACGGATTGAAAGCGCAGAAATCGGACAAGGCAAGAGCTGCCTACCGACAGAAGCACGAAAGCGACTTTATCATAGCGGACGCAGCCGCCCGGTACTTCCGGGAGCATGGCATAAAGAAGCTGCCAACCTACAAATCCCTGCAAGCCGAGATTGAGCAGCTAACCGCCGACAAGAACGCCCGGTACAACGATTACCGGGAGAAAAAAGAGCGTGTCCGGGAGTTGCAGACGGTCAAGGGCAATATCGACCAGATGATGAGGGGCGCACCGAGCCAGCAGAAAAGGCACGAACATGACCGATAAACACCGCCCCGAAATGATACCGAAACCATACAAAAACAGGGGTATGCCCTGCACCCTACCCGCAATACCACCCGGCATTTTCAAGGGGCTTACAGGCAGAAAATCCCCGAAAATGACACCGGGAATATACAGATTTACCGCCTATCCTGCTACACCGCAGGAAACGGCAGAAAGGAGCGTCACCCATGCCACGCATGAGCAAGAAGCGGCGGCTTGAATGGTCTTTCTTCCTCAACCACCGCAACCGTATCACCTACAACGACCTATGCCGGGGCTGTACCCACGACTGCAAGCAGAGTTTCCGGGCTATCGTGGTACTCTGCCCCCGGTATTACTCCAAACGCTGGAAAAAGGAGGACACCGCCAATGTCAGATAACCGCAAATATTACTACCTCAAGCTGAAAGAGAACTACTTTGACGAGGACGCTATCGTGCTGCTGGAAAGTATGCAGGACGGTATCTTGTACTCCAATATCCTCTTGAAGCTGTACTTAAAATCGCTGAAAAACGGCGGGAAGTTGCAGCTTGACGAGAATATCCCTACACGGCGCAGATGATTGCCACCATTACCCGGCAGCAAGTCGGCACAGTAGAGCGTGCTTTACAGATTTTCTTGAAGCTGGGGCTTGTAGAGCCGCTGCAAAACGGCGCACTCTACATGAGCAATATTGAACTGCTGATAGGGCAATCTTCCACCGAGGGGGAGCGCAAGCGCAGGGCAAGGCTTGAACTGCAAAAAGCCCTGCCAAAGCATGGTGCGGACAAATGTCCACCATATCAAGCGGACATTTTGTCCACCAGAGATAAGAG
>ENA-OPZM01000688-OPZM01000688.1-human-gut-metagenome-genome-assembly--contig:-NODE-688-length-14010-cov-3.179860_pt1 | contig 14010 bp, 15 predicted proteins | sample MGYA00242478_ERZ504493 | MGnify/ENA primary metagenome ERZ504493 (study PRJEB26092, sample SAMD00036227) | human gut metagenome | host: Homo sapiens | study: EMG produced TPA metagenomics assembly of...
TTTCACCACGCCGGGCAGCATGCGCGCCTGCACAGCGGCATCCAGCGCCATAACCTGCGCGTTCACCTGTTCACTGATCTCACTGCCACAGACGGCCAGCACGCCGCTGTCCCCCACGGGGGTAAACTGGATCATAACAAAAATCCCCTTTGCGTCCGGTATTTTGGGGCTGGTCAGGAAGTGTGCTGTGCCTTTAGGGCAATACCGCATAATTCTAAGTGCCGATACGGCGAGCGAGGTGCGGCAGATGCTAAGCCAAAAGCGCAGATAATACTTTGTGTATTATCGAGCATTTTGGCAACGCAGATGCCGTGCCGCAGCCGCCGGAGCGGTGCTTAAGCCGTAAGGCGGGAATTGTGCGGTGTTGCCTTAAATTTACCTGAAAGGTGAGGATTACAATATGAACGAACAGCGTGTAGCGCGCGTGCGCGCCGAAATGCAGGCGCACGGCCTGACCCAAATGATCATCAGCGACTCCAAAAGCATCTGGTACCTGACTGGTGCCAGTGTGGAGCCGTATGAGCGCCTGATGGCGCTGTACCTGCCGGTGCAGGGCGAGCCGGTCATCTTTTTGAACAAGCTGTTCTTTGTGCCGCAGGCCCCTGCCGCGAAGTGTGGCACACGGACTCGGACAAGCCGGTGGAGCAGATCGCCGAAGTGGTGGACAAGACCAAGACTCTGGCATCGACAAGGAATGGCCTGCCAAGTTCCTGATCCCTTTGATGGAGCTGTGCCCCGGTATGCCGGTAGTGCTGGCTTCCGACTGCGTGGATGCCTGCCGTGCCGTGAAGGATGCCGAAGAACAGATGCTGATGAAGGAAGCATCCCGCATCAACGATGAAACCATCCTGAAAGCGCGCGACTACGTCAAGCCCGGCATGACCGAAAAGCAGGTTGCCGAGTACATTGACAACGAGTACAAGAAAGCCGGCTGCGAGAGTGCGGCATTTACCACCATCGTATCCTTTGGTGCAAACGCCGCTGACCCCCACCACGAGCCGGACGATACTGTGCTGGAAAAAGGCGAGTGTGTGCTGATCGATATGGGCTGCTGCAAGAACCGTTACTGCTCCGATATGACCCGCACATTCTTCTGCGGGGAGCCGAAGCCGGAGTATGCCGCCATCCATGACCTGGTGCGCCAGGCCAACGAAGCCGCCGAGGCGATGATCCACCCCGGCGTGCGCCTGTGCGATATTGACGCCGCCGCCCGTGACCTGATCACCAAAGCGGGCTATGGCGAGTACTTCAACCACCGCCTGGGCCACTTTATCGGTCAGACCGATCACGAAAAGGGCGATGTGAGCGCCGCCAACACCGATACCGTAAAGCCGGGCATGATCTTCTCCATTGAGCCGGGCGTATACCTGCCGGGCAAGTTTGGCGTGCGCGTGGAGGACCTTGTCATCGTGACCGAAACCGGCTGCGAAGTGCTGAACCATGTGGATAAGCATTGGAGCGTGGTGGGGGTGTGATTGGCCCCAGACCGGAAATGCTTGAAGAGATCTGTTGTTCGCTTCCTTGCCGCACGATCCGTACAATAAGATTTATGCCCGTCCGGGGCATCGGGGACGCCGCCCCTACAGAGCAAAAATACATAGAAAGCAACACATGACAACAGGCAGCAGCCCACAAAATAGGGCCGCTGCCTGTTGTTTTTATTTTTTATATTATAATTATATATTATAAAGTTTCTTCGGTTCTTTTCTTTTCTCGGTTCTTTCTTTTCAAAGAAGGAACAAAAACTCCCGTAAAACACTCACGCACCCGGCAGCAGGGCAACGGCATCGCGCAGGATGGTGAGAGGGTCCTCGCCGCGCAGGACATGCAGGCTGATGTAGGGGCGGCCTACGGCGTTGTAGATCACGCGGTGCGGCATGGCATCCATCATGGCCCCCATCTGCGCCGGGGTCACAACATCGGTGTACAAAATCAGATTGTCGTTGCGCTGCACGATCTCCACAATGCCTGCGCGGGCGGCTGTCACGCGCACCAGGCTGATGTCCACCAACCCCTGCACACTGCGCGGCGGGTCGCCGTAACGGTCAATCAACTCATCCAGTACATCCGTGGCATCGTCACGGGTGGTGATGGCCGCAATCTTCTTGTAGGCTTCGATCCGCCCGGCGGCATCGGGAATGTAGCTTTCCGGCAGATAGGCATCCACCGTAATGTCAACAAGGCAATCACTCTTGTCCGGCGCAGCAGGCTCGCCGCGGGCGGCTGCAATGGCCTGGTTCAGCATTTTTACATACAGCTCGTAACCAACCGCTTCCATGTGGCCGTGCTGGCTGTGGCCCAGCAGGTTGCCCGCGCCGCGGATCTGTAAATCGCGCATCGCAATGCGGAACCCGGAACCAAAAGAGGTAAACTCCCGGATGGCTGAAAGCCGCTTGGAGGCAATTTCCGTCAACACTTTGTCGCGCTGGAAGGTGAAATAGGCATACGCCTTGCGGTTGGAGCGCCCCACACGGCCGCGAATCTGGTACAGCTGTGAAAGCCCCATGCGGTCCGCATTCTCAATAATCAGGGTGTTGCAGTTGCGCACATCCACGCCGGTTTCAATCAGGGTGGTGCAGACCAGCACGTCGATCTCGTTGTCCAACAGCTGTTGCCAAACCGAGGAAATCTGCTCCTCCGTCATTTTGCCATGGGCGATGCCGACCCGCGCACCCGGCACCAGCTTTTGCACCTTGGCGGCGCACTGCTCAATGGTTTCGACTCGATTGTACAGGTAATACACCTGCCCGCCGCGGGCCAGCTCACGCCGGATGGCTTCGGCAATAATGGCATCGTCATATTCCAGCACATAGGTCTCAATGGGCTGGCGCTCAAAGGGCGGCTGTTCAATGGTGCTCATGTCCCGGATGCCGGACAGTGCCATGTTCAGCGTGCGGGGGATCGGCGTGGCCGAAAGGGTCAGCATGTCCACCCCGATAAAGTTCTCTTTCAGCTTTTCCTTGTGTTTTACGCCAAAGCGCTGCTCCTCGTCAATGATGACAAGGCCCAGGTCTTTGAACTTTACATCGTCCGAAAGCAGGCGGTGGGTGCCCACCACAATGTCCACTGTGCCGTCTTTCAGGCCGCGGATGGTCTCTTTCTGCTCTTTGGCGCTGCGGTAACGGCTGAGCAGCCCGATGCGGATGGGAAAGGCTCCATGCGGGCGATGGCCGTATTGAAATGCTGCCACGCCAGAATGGTGGTGGGGGCCAGGATGGCGCACTGCTTGCCACCCATCACGCATTTGAATGCGGCGCGCAGGGCAACCTCAGTCTTGCCCACGCCGACATCGCCGCACAGCAGGCGGTCCATCGGCCAGGGCTGCTCCATATCATGTTTGATCTCCGCCGCGCTGGAAAGCTGGTCCGGCGTTTCATCATAGGCAAAGCGCTGCTCAAAATCTCCCTGCCAGGTATCATCTGGTGGGAAGGCATGACCGTGCGCCCTTTTGCGGCGGGCGTACAGCTCAATCAGTTCCTTGGCCATCTGCTCGGTAGCGGCGCGCACCTTCTTGCGGGTCTTGGTCCACTCGGCCCCGCCCAGGCGGCTGAGCTTGACATTCTCCGAATCCCCCGGCGCGGTGTAGCGGGAAAGCAGGTCCAGCTGGGTGACGGGAACATACAGCACATCTTTTTTATCGTACTCAATGCGCAGGTAGTCTTTGGTAACGCCCTGAACCGCCATTCGCTGGATGCCCGCATACCGGCCAATACCGTGGTTCTGGTGCACCACCAGATCGCCCGGCGTGATCTCGGTCAGGCTGTTCAGGCATCTTTGGCCTTTTTACGCTTTTTTTTTCTGGGAGCTGGTCTCGCCAAAGGCACGGCCTGTCAGCAAAGCATACTTGGCAAACGGAAATTCGCACCCAGCGGAAAGGTGCCCCGCCAGAACCTGCACCAGCCGGCAGCGGGGGCTGCTGCAGCATCGGTGGTAACCAGAATGCCTTTATCGCGCAGGTCGCGTGCCAGACCGGCTGCGGCACGGTCGGTGCCGGCCAGCAGGGTAACGGTATAACCGGCATCGCACAGCGGTTTCAAATCCTCCAGCAGCCCGGCGACTTCGCCATTCCAGGCAGGCAGGGTGTGAGCCGGGGTGTTGATGATATCTTTCAGCGGCTGATCCGGCATGCTGCGGGCAAAGTTCTCGGCACAGATGGTGCGGTAGTGTCCGGTTTTGGACACAGGTAGCTTGGGTCCGCGTACAGGTTATCCAGCCCAGCGCAGAGGACGCCGTCCAGGATCAGGGATTTCAGTTCCTCGCCCCGGCGGTAGGCGGTCGCGCGGTCGCTTCCCGGATGGAAGCAGGCTCTTCGGCCACAAGGATCGGGTCGTCAAAATAATCCAGCACGGTGGCGGGATGGGGGTAGCGCACGGCCAGGTATTTGTCCATGTTGACCGGCACGGCACCGCCATCCAGCAGGTCCAGATCGGCGGCCATACAGTCTGCCATGGCGGTTTTCTTTTTGCCGCGCTGCTTGGCCAAAAAGGCTCGAAGCTGCTCGGCGGCATCGGCAGGCTTGCCGAACAGAACTTCTCGCGCGGGGCTCAGGTAAAACTTATCAATGGCATCCTCGCGGCGCTGGGTGGTCAGGTCAAAGGTGTGCAGGATATCGATCTCATCACCCCAAAATTCCATACGAACCGGCATTTTCTGGTCGGGAGCAAAAATATCCACAATATCGCCGCGCACAGAGAACTGGCCGGGGCCATCCACCTGGGCCCGGCGGGTGTAGCCGGCACCAAACAAAGCGGCCAGCAGGTCATCCCGCAGCAGAGTATCCCCCGCATGGAGGGTGCGGGTGTTGGCGCAGAAATCCTCTTTTGGGGTGGTGAACTGGGTCAATGCTTCCGCGGGCACAGCCACGGCGCGCAGCCGCCCGCCTACCAGCTCGCCCAGCACAGCTAGGCGGCGGTACTCGTATTCGCGGGCGGTGCCCTCAATGGGGCGCAACACATAGTCCCGCGCCGGGAACACGGCGGCGGGAATGCCCAGCGTGTTCAGGTCAGCAGCAAAGCGGGTGGCTTCGGCCTCGCCGGGGGTCACGATGCACAGCGGCTTATCCAACTGGCGGCACAGCGCGGCATACACCTGTGCGCGGCCGGATGCGGGCAGCCCAAACAGGGCGCATGCACCTTTGCCGGAAAGCGCGTGGCTCAGTTTTTTTGTATTCGGTTGTGGTGGTAAACAATGCGTCAAACATGGTGCCTCCTGCGCTTGCGCATGATAGGGCGGGTGATGTATAATTTTGAGGATACGAGTAATACGAGAGTTTTTGCCCCTTCTTTGAAAAGAAGGAATCGAAAAAGTTCGGCAGAATAAAGAAATCAAATAATGCTGCAATAAGGAGCAGAATATAGAAAAATGACAAAACATAAAAATGTAGCGCTGGATGAGCTGCGTATTCTGGCGGCGCTGATGGTGCTGGGCGTGCATACCGGCAGAAAGTTGGCCTGGGGGATGCCGCCGCGGTTGGCGCGCAGGGGGTGCAACTGTTTTTTGTGCTCAGCGGGTACCTGGCCGCGGCCAGCCTGAGCCGCCACCCGGAGCCGCTGCCGTATTACCAGCGCCGCATCCGGCGGATCCTGCCGCTGTACTGGCTGGTGCTGGTGCTGCGCTGGCTGTTCGATGCGGTAGCTATCTGGCGGCGGGTACCAGTGCAGCCCAGCTGTTTGGCCCCGGCGGGCCGTGCGGGCCGGGTTACCTGCGGTACTTTGTATTTTTGCAGATGTGGCTGCCCAGTGATAACTGGATGCTGTGGAACAACCGCAACGTGCTGTGGACGATGAGCGCCTTTGCGTTCTTTTATCTGCTGGCCCCGTGGCTGTACCGGCTGTGCAAACGCTTTTGGGGTGCGCTGGCGTTGCTGGTGGTCTGCCTTGCGGTGAAGGCAGGATCGGCGGCTTAATTGAAAGCAGTCTGGCGGCTTTCCCGGCAGAAGCCAACATCAGCGAGTTCAGCGCAAAAACGCCGGTCATGACGCTGTACTGCTTTATCTTTGGCATGGCGGCGTTTGCGGCAGTGCGGGAGAACAAGCAGTTTTTATACGGGGCATTCTGCATTCTGCTGGCAGTGCTCACCAACTTCCAGCGAGCGGGGTTCGAGTGCGTGTTTACGGTGCTTGTTCTATTGGCCGTGCAGAATCCGCAGGGCGTTGGCCTGGCGGAAAATCAGAAGTTCGCCCAGGCCGTAGAATTTGTGGGGGCGGGCAGCTTTTGGCTGTACCTGGCCCACCCGCTGGTGCTGGAGCTGCTGCCCAACACCGCGATGGGCGGCGCAGCCGCGTGGCTGTGCTTCGCGGGGTGTATGCCGTCTGCCTGATGGTGTGCTATGCGCTGTATACGCTTTTTGTGCGCCGGTATGAGCAGCGCTTTGCGTAACCATTGTACTATATTGCAGCAAAACGGCAAAGTGAATTTTGAGAGAAGCGTTGCATGGAACGACAAATGGCGGGCGGCCCAGATGGGCCGCCCGCTTTGGCATTTGTATGATTGGAAAAGCTGTGCTCTTATCTTGTAGAGAATGTGAGGACGAACATTGTTCGCCCGCGGACGTTGGCCGTATGCAGGGTGGAATATGTGGCAAGACCCGTCATGCGGGACGATGACGAGCATCGTCCCCTACAAATCATTTGCAGCGTTTATCACCATCGGCAAAGTTTTCCACAGTGCGCACACCCCTGCAGGTGTTCCATTAAACCACATCCCGTGTAATGATGGATTGCAAATTTGAAGTGAGAACACTTCCTTTGCGGGCATCTTACACAGAAAACAGGAAGGGGCGCACACTGTGCGCCCCTACGGAACGCTATCCGCGCTCAGTGGTTGAATTTATTCTGCGCTTCGCCCAGCTTGCCGGCCATCAACAGGCGGCAGGCGGCTTCCACGTCGGTGTGGCGGCCGGTCACAAGCTTGGCGTCATCGGGCGGGAACTTGCCCAGCACCCAGTCAGCCAGATCATAATCCGGGCACGGCTTGGCGCCAACGCCAATGCGGATGCGGTAAAAATCCTCGCCGCCGGTGGAAGCGATAATGCTCTTTAGCCCGTTGTGCCCGCCAGCAGAACCGGAGGGCCGGATGCGGATGTGCCCCGGCTCCTGTGCAATGTCATCGCACAACACAATAATGTGGTTGCGCGGGGATCTTGTAAAATGCCGCGGCGGGGGCGATGCTCTGGCCGCTCAGGTTCATATAGGTCAGCGGCTTTAGCAACATCACTTTGCGGCCGTCCACCTGGGCAATGCCGTAAAGGCCCTGCCATTTGCTTTTGTTGATCTCGCACCCCCAGGCTTCGGCCAACGCATCCAGCGCGGCAAAACCGGTGTTGTGGCGGGTGCCGTCATATTTCGGCTCCGGGTTGCCCAGACCGGCAATCAGCCAGTCTGCCCCGGAACCACCTCCAAATAGTCCCATAGTAAAAATCCTTATAGTAATTTTGTGATTTTAGTGTGCACCAGGGGCAAAGCGTTCCACTGTGTCCCGGATGGTATCCAGGAAGGATTCTGCACCTAAGGTGTTGACCTTGAAAAACACAGCCTGGCTGCCGCCGGATGTGATGGCGGAAAGCCGGATCTGCCCGTCAGCTTCCAGCAGGGTCAGGCTCATGGTAACACGGCCATTGCCAATGGCACTGTAGCGTTCGTATACCCGCACGGCACAGCGGCCGGTGCTGAAGTTGAAATCACTGGAACCTTCCAGCGTGGCCGAAACACTTTGTTTTACAACAGCGTCCAGCTCGGTCAGGATGGTGGCAAAATCCCCGGTCAGGTGCGTTCCAAAATGGCCATGGCAGCAATCCTCCTTGCAGCAGGTCAGGGGACATCAATCGTTTTTCTTTTCGGCTTCCAGCTTCTGTTTTTTGGCAACGTATTTTTCCAGCTTCTTGGCGCCCCAGGCGGCAACTTCGGCCTGCTTGGCGCGCTCAATGCCCAGGGCACCGTCCGGCACATCGTGGCCGATGGTGGAACCGGCAGCGGTAAAGGCGCGGCTGCCCACCTTGACCGGCGCCACCAGGTTGGTGTTGCAGCCGATGAACGCATAATCGCCGATGGTGGTGCGGTACTTGCCCTCGCCGTCATAGTTGCAGGTTACGGTGCCGCAGCCAAAGTTGCAGTACTTGCCCACATCGGCATCGCCAATGTAAGTCAGGTGGCTGACAGTGTTGCCCTCGGCAAAGTTGGCGTTCTTGGTTTCCACATAAGCGCCAGGTGCACGCCTCATCCGTCACGGTGCCGGTGCGCACATGGGTAAAGGGGCCAATCTTATTGTTGGGGCCCAGATGGCTGTCATAACACTGGCTGGCGTTCACGGTGGAACCGGCCTCAACAATGGTGTTCTCCAATAAGGTATTGGGGCCGATGACGCAGTTTGCCCCGATGACGGTTTTGCCGCGCAGGATGCAGCCCGGCAGGATCACTGCGCCGGGTGCAATCTCAACTTCGGGGTCAATAAAACCTGGTCGCTGATGAACTCCACACCGTTCTGCAGGTGCTTTTCAAAAGTTTCTTCAAAGGCCGCTTTGGCGGCAAGGTATTTGGCTTTCGCTTCGGACATAAAAATACCCCTTTCTGTTTTGGGCCAAAAGAGTATACGGCCCTACAAAAAAGCCCCGGAACAGAGCTGAAGCCTGCCGGGGCGGGATGAATTGAAAAAAGTGTTGCAGGATGTAATAAAATATTGTTTCCCAACTTCTCACCCATTATAATTTACCGCATTTTTGGTCAAATTGCAAGAGCCTGCCCCCCAAAACTTTGTGAGATTTTCAGCGAAAATATTCGCCATTTATTTAACAATGTACTGGAAATTCCGGGGTGAGTCTGTTATAATGGACTTTGCAAGAGAGAAGATTCTTATTTTGCGGGTGTGCGCGGCACACCGGGAAGAAACCGTAATTTTGTTGGAGGTAACCTATGAGCAAGAAGTTTTTGTATTTGTTCAAAGAGGGCCATGACGCATTTGGCGGCGACCAGACGACCATGAAGAACATTCTGGGCGGCAAGGGCGCTGGTCTGGCAGAAATGACCCATGCCGGCATGCCGGTTCCTCAGGGCTTCACCATCACCACCGAAGCCTGCACCCAGTACTATGCTGACAACCGTGAGATCAACGATGAGATCAAGGCTGACATCTTCAAGTACATGGGAATCCTGGAAGAGCAGACTGGCAAGAAGTTCGGCGATATCGAGAACCCGCTGCTGGTTTCCGTTCGTTCCGGTGCACGTCAGTCTATGCCCGGCATGATGGATACCATCCTGAACCTGGGCCTGAACGACCAGGCTGTTGAAGGTCTGGCAAAGAAGACTTCTAACCCCCGTTTTGCATATGACTGCTACCGCCGCTTCATCCAGATGTACTCTGACGTCGTCATGGAGCTGGGCAAGAGCTTCTTTGAAGAGCGTATCGACGCTATGAAGGAGCGCAAGGGCGTTAAGCAGGATATCGAGCTGGACGCTGAGGACCTGAAGGAACTCGTCAAGGAGTTCAAGGCCATCTACCTGGAGAAGCAGGGCGAAGAGTTCCCGCAGGATCCGAAAGAACAGCTGATCGGCGCTGTCAAGGCCGTCTTCCGTTCTTGGGATAACCCGCGCGCCAACGTTTACCGCAAGATGAACGAAATCCCCTACGAGTGGGGCACTGCTGTCAACGTTCAGCAGATGGCTTTCGGTAACTCCGGCATGCGTTCCGGCACCGGTGTTGCTTTCACCCGTAACCCCGCTACCGGCGAAAAGAAGCTGATGGGCGAGTACCTGATCAATGCTCAGGCGAAGATGTCGTTGCCGGCATCCGTACTCCTTCCCCGATCAGCAAGCTGCACGAGGAAATGCCTGAGGTTTACGATCAGTTCGTTGAGATCGCAACCCGCCTGGAAAACTACTACAAGGATATGCAGGACATGGAGTTCACCATCGAAGATGGCAAGCTCTTTATGCTGCAGACCCGTAACGGCAAGCGCACCGCACAGGCTGCTCTGCAGATCGCCTGCGACCTCGTTGATGAGGGCGTTATCGATCAGCGCACCGCTGTACTGCGCGTTGAGCCCAAGCAGCTGGATACCCTGCTGCACCCGCAGTTTGACGCTGCTGCCCTGAAGGCTGCTGAAGCAATCGGCAAGGGCCTGGCCGCTTCTCCGGGATCTGCCTGCGGCCGCGTTGTCTTCAGCGCTGAAGATGCTGAAGAGAAGGTCAAGGACGAAGCTTGGAAGAAGGTCGTTCTGGTCCGTCTGGAAACCAGCCCCGAAGATATCGTCGGCATGCAGGTTTCTCAGGGCATCCTGACCGTCCGCGGCGGCATGACCAGCCACGCAGCTGTTGTTGCACGTGGCATGGGTACCTGCTGTGTTTCCGGCTGCGGCAATGATAACGATGTTGCTATCGATTACGATGCAAAGGTTATCACCATTAACGGCCACACCTTCCATGAGGGTGACTGGATGAGCATTGATGGCTCTACCGGCAACATCTACGAAGGCCAGATCGCTACCGTCGCTTCCACCGAGAACGCTAACTTCAAGCGCTTTATGAGCTGGGCTGACGAAGCACGCCAGATGAAGGTTATGACCAACGCCGATAACCCGCGCGATGCACAGAACGCTGTCGATATGGGCGCTGAAGGCATTGGCCTGTGCCGTACCGAGCATATGTTCTTCGCTGAGGATCGTATTGCTGCTGTGCGTGAGATGATCTGCGCACGTACCGTTGAAGAGCGCAAGGTTGCCTTGGCTAAGGTTGAGCCGTTCCAGGAAGCTGACTTTACCGCTATGTACCGCATCATGGGCGATCGTCCGATGACCATCCGTTATCTGGACCCGCCTCTGCATGAGTTCCTGCCCACCAAGGCTGAGGATATCGAAGCCTGGCAAAGGATATGGGCATGACCACCGAAGAGCTGAACAACGTTGTTGTCAGCCTGCATGAGTTCAACCCCATGATGGGCCATCGCGGCTGCCGTCTGGCCGTTACCTATCCGGAAATTGCCGAGATGCAGACCAATGCTGTGATCAAGGCTGCCATCAAGGTTTCTGCTGAGACCGGCAAGATGATCACCCCGCACATCATGGTGCCCCTGGTTGGCGAAGTGAAGGAGCTGAAGTACGTCAAGGACGTCATCGTCAAGACTGCTGACAAGCTGATTGCTGACGCTGGCGTTGACATGAAGTACCAAGTTGGTACCATGATCGAGATCCCGCGTGCGCCCTGACCGCAGGTGAGATCGCTAAGGAAGCTGACTTCTTCAGCTTCGGTACCAACGACCTGACCCAGATGACCTTCGGCTTCAGCCGTGACGATGCTGCTAAGTTCCTGACCGCTTACTATGATACCAAGATCTACGAGAGCGATCCGTTCCAGCATCTGGACCAGATCGGCGTTGGCAAGCTGGTTAAGATGGCTGCCCATGACGGCCGCGCAACCAACCCCAACTTGGGTCTGGGCATCTGCGGCGAGCACGGCGGCGACCCCTCCAGCGTTGAGTTCTGCCACAACGTTGGCCTGGATTACGTTTCCTGCTCTCCGTACCGCGTTCCCATCGCACGTCTGGCCGCTGCTCAGGCTGCTATTAAAAATCCCAGAGCGTAAGATTGTTGCAGAATATGCACAAAACGCTCCGATAAATAGCTGAAAAGAAGGGCATCACCTGTAAAAAGGTGGTGCGCTTCTTGTTTTTACAGTAAAATTATGGCATACAGGGGGGAAGTGTACCATTTTGCGGGAATGGTGGGGAATGATTTGTTTTCCCCCATACCCCCTTTCAGCTGGCTGAAGTGATAAACAGCCTGCTGAAAAAGAGAATATCGTATCCTTAGCACCTTAGGAAAAGCAATATAGGAGTTGTTATGAAAAAACAGATGATAGCGGCGCTTATAGCAACGATGCTTTTGACCAGCTGTGCCGCGCAAGGTACTCAGACAGACTCTGCCAAACCGCAGAACAGGCCACCCCCACCGCCACGCCGGAGCCTGCCTACGAAGGCCCGCTGTATGAGGTGAGCTTTGAGAAGATCCAGGACACGGTCCCCGCGTTCCGCAACCCCAACATTTCGACTACGGTGTTGGACGACAATGGCTACCTTGGCATGATCCTGCGCACCGACTTTTCCGAGGACGGCGTGCTGAATATTGCCTATGACTATCACCCGCGCGCAACGGCACGAACGGCTACTACCGCTATTTCTGCACCACCGACCTACAGCCCGTACCGATTGAGGGCGATTACGACTTTCTCGGTTACGGCAACGGGTATTACCTGTTTGCCCATGAGGTGGGTGACGACCACAACCAGCGCTATGTGCAGCTGTACGACAGCGACTTCAATCTTGTCTACGACTCCACCGGCGCCTACGACCTGCAGAACTGGGGCCCTGCAACATCTACCTGAACACCGGCTGGATGCCCGGCGAGAAGCTGGCCACCGGCGAGGAAGGATATTTTAACCTGTTTACCCAGGAGTGGCGCGCGCTGCCCAGCGACCAGCACCTGGGCGGCTTGGACATTGTGGGCTACAACATGTATTCCTTCTACTCCGAAGGGCTGGCCCACGTTTGGGGCAACGGCACCCATGTGCAGATGGGCTCTACCCCCTACACCGAGTACCCGGTCCTGGGCTTTATTGATGAAAACGGCGACTGGGCGCTGCGCTTTGACGACCTGCCCGCCTTTGACAATCTGACCGTGAACGGCTGCACGGGCTTTTTGAACGGCGAGTGCCTGATCTGTGCCCACGATAAGGGTTACCTGCCCAGCGACTACACCGAAAACACCGACATGCTGTACCGTCAGTACATCTACCGCATCGACAAGGAAGGCAACATTCTGGGCGAGACTGATTATGAGAGCTACGAGCAGTTCTATGCTGACGTGATGAACGCCAACCGCCAGAAGGCGGACTTCGTCGCCAGCAGCGACGGCAACTACCGCGTGGAAGAAGCACAGATCGCCGACGGCCTGACCCTGCGCATCAAGAACCCCCTGACCTACGGCACACCCGCCACCGACCTGGAACTGAACCAGTATGAGCTGGTGGACTGCAATGGCCATGAGTACGACCTGCCCGAAGGCCAGATCAGCGGCGCTATCGTGGGCGACAACGGCGTTGTGATGCTGCGCATGAACGAGTATCTCTCCGCCGAGGACGACGGCCTGCCGCTGGAAGAACACCTGAGCGAAACGTATTCCCCTTGGTACACGATCAAGCTGAACTACATTGCCCCCGATGACTATACCGTGCCCGCCGACCAAGTGCAGAACCTGACCCCTGCCGAGGGAACCCCCAAGGCCGAGGACGTGATGCTGCACACGAACTGCGAACAGTTTGTGGCCCAGATGGACGCCGGCGTACACGACATGAAGCTGCATTTCAGCCTGTCTGACCAGAGCGAGGACTACACTGTGCAGGATAGCGAGTACGAAGCCTGTGGCGAAGATCATGTGCAGGTTTGGGTGCAGTTCCATTGGCTGGACCAGAAGGCAACCGACGACTACTTCTACGAGCAGCCGGTCATCACCGCCGAATGGCTGGATGCCGACGGAAATGCCCATCAAGCACTTATGATGGGTACAGCCTAACAGAAGACGAAGCATTGGATGATTGAAAATCATATTAAAGTGGCAAATCAATCGCCACTTTACGCTGTTCTGTATTGTAAGCCATTATTACCGTACATTTCAGCTCTCAAAGTGGTCCAACTTTTCGTCTGCACTCCCTTTCCCAACAAAATACTTCGTCTGTGACAATAGTACGAACCAATAGTAAAAATAATGTAGGAGAGGGGTCTGTTCGCTATATTGCATCGTAGGATTCAGCAACTCAACCCATACATCGGATTTCTAATAAGCCATAGTTTCCAATGGCGGGCAAATCCAGCGTATCGAAATACGATGTAAGTGCAATTACATTAGGGCAACACCGCACAATTCCCGCCTTGCGGCTTAAGCACCGCTCCGGCAGCTGCGGCACGGCATCTGCGTTGCCAAAATGCTCGATAATGTCGGGTTGCGGTACCCGCATCGTGCTTCGGGGGC
>ENA-OPZM01000689-OPZM01000689.1-human-gut-metagenome-genome-assembly--contig:-NODE-689-length-13997-cov-2.937635_pt1 | contig 13997 bp, 18 predicted proteins | sample MGYA00242478_ERZ504493 | MGnify/ENA primary metagenome ERZ504493 (study PRJEB26092, sample SAMD00036227) | human gut metagenome | host: Homo sapiens | study: EMG produced TPA metagenomics assembly of...
GCGGCCGCCAGTGGCGGAAACAGCGAACGAAGCAGGGGCAGCGGTCGCAGAGTGCGAGGGGCTTTTGCCCCCGAAGCACGATGCGGGTACCGCAACCCGACATATCGAGCATTTTGGCAACGCAGATGCCGTGCCGCAGCTGCCGGAGCGGTGCTTAAGCCGCAAGGCGGGAATTGTGCGGTGTTGCCTTAGCCTAAAGGTGTTGTTTAGTGCCTTAAAGTGCCTGAATAAGATAAAGCAATAACAGGTGTACCGTGTAGGTTTTGACAATTCCGGCTTTATTTCTTATAACAAAACCGCTTCTGTTAGTTCATTCTAACTCTTGTGCATGGTAACATTGTGCGGATTGAAATGGTATAGGAGAGTGCTCCCCTGCCGGATGCCATTGATAGCGGCTGCCAGCGGACGGAGGGTGCGCCAAATGAGGAAACGCAGCATGTTTTTTTGAAAACACCCTATTTATGCGACCTTGACACCGCTCGCTATAAAGGAAGGCTGCAGAGCCGCAACCCCGAAATGACTGGCATCAGTTTTACACATTGATCAACATACAAAACAATAAAACCCCTGCCGCCGTAGAACAATTACATTCTACAGCGGCAGGGGCTGCTGCTTTGATTGAGTTATTTACTGCTTGATGATTGCCTTATTTTTATAGCGCTTGCGCACGGCACCATATTCCAGGTGCGGCTGGCCGCCATTCACTGTGTCCGCATCAATGGTAACACGGGTAATAGTGGGGTCAGACGGAATTTCGTACATGATGGGGATCAGGATATCCTCCACCACGCTCCGCAGGCCGCGGGCACCGCTCTTGCGTGCAATGGTCTTTTGGGCGATAGCACGCAGGGCAGCATCCGTAAAGGACAGTTCAGCGCTGTCCATAGCCAGCAGCTCTTTGTACTGGCGCACAATGCTGTTTTTCGGCTCGGTCAGAACACGGATCAAAGATTCCTCGTCCAGCGGGTCCAGCACCGTCACAACCGGTAGACGACCGATCAGCTCCGGAATCAGGCCAAACTTGACCAGATCGTCCGGCTCCACTTTGCGCAGCAGCTTTTGACGGGTTTCCTCGCTGTCCAGGTTGGTGCGCAGCTGGCTACCAAAGCCGAGGGTGCTCTTGTCGGTACGGGTCTGGATCAGCTTTTCCAGGCCGTCAAAGGCACCGCCGCAGATGAACAGGATGTTCTTGGTGTTGATCTGGATGAATTCCTGCTGCGGATGTTTGCGGCCGCCGTTGGGCGGCACATTGCTGACAGTGCCTTCCAGAATTTTCAGCAATGCCTGCTGCACGCCCTCTCCGCCAACATCGCGGGTGATGGATGGGTTCTCGCTCTTGCGGGTGATCTTATCAATCTCGTCCACATAGATAATACCAACTTCGGCTTTGGGAATATCAAAGTCCGCAGCCTGAATCAGCTTGAGCAGAATGTTCTCAACGTCCTCGCCAACGTAACCGGCTTCGGTCAGGGTGGTGGCGTCCGCAATCGCAAACGGAACGTTCAGCATTTTGGCAAGCGTCTGGGCCAGCAGGGTTTTGCCGGTACCGGACGGGCCAAGCATCAGTACGTTGGACTTTTGCAGCTCTACATGGCTTTCCTGCCCGGAAAGAATGCGCTTATAATGATTGTAGACAGAAACTGCCAGCACGCGCTTGGCATCGTCCTGACCAATGACATACTGGTCAAGGCCATCTTTGATCTCAGCAGGCGTCATGATGTTGACATCCGCCAAAGGGTCAACGCCGGAATGCCCGCGAGAAGCCGCAGCACGGCGTTCCGGCGTTGCGCGCGGCGGTTCGGGTGCGTTGCCATCCTTATACAGGCACTGTAGCACATATCAATGCAATCTTTGCAGATGTTTACGCCGGGGCCGATGATAAGCTGATCCACCTGGCTTTGGGAACGGCCGCAAAAGCTGCAAATCATTTCACGTTTTCCGTCCTTGCCGGAAATCGAATTTGCCATTTCCTAATTCCCCCGGTTTTAGTGTTTTACAATGATCTCATCGATCAGGCCATAGGCCTTGGCTTCCTCTGCGGTCAGGTAGTTATCGCGGTCAGTATCTTTCTCCACAACCTCAAGAGGCTGGCCGGTATACTCGCTGAGCATGCGGTTCATCTTTTTCTTGATCTGCACAAGGTGGTTGGCATGGATCTGGATGTCGCTTGCCTGGCCGGAAAGGCCACCGCCCTGGCCGCCGGAAATCAGCGGCTGATGGATCAGGATCTCAGAATTCGGCAGGGCAAAACGCTTACCCTTGGTGCCGCTGGCCAGCAAAAATGCACCCATGGAAGCAGCCATGCCCACGCAGATGGTGGAAACATCGCACTTGATATACTTCATGGTATCGTGGATGGCCATACCGTCGGTAATGGAACCGCCAGGGCTGTTGATATAGAAGCTGATATCTTTTTCGGGGTCCTGCCCTTCCAGATACAACAGCTGTGCAATGATCACGCTCGCGGAATTGGGGTTGACATCCTCGCTCAGAACGATAATACGGTCGTTCAACAGGCGGGAGAAAATATCATAGCTGCGCTCACCGCGGCGCAGTCTGCTCAACAACATAAGGTACCAGGCTCATTCCGGTTCCCTCCTTAAAACAATGGTAATGGTTCCGGGCTGTAACAGCCCGGAGAGCGGAGAACAAATCTCCATGATTCGATAAGAGCCGATACAACGGCAAAGCACGCTGTATCGGCTTTTATACAATCTTGCTATCGGGCAAAGCCAGGGCTATGGATTAGTCCTGCTTTTCCTCTTCTTTGGGCTCAGCGGTCACAACGTTAGCCTTTTCCTTAACAAAGTCGATTGCCTTATTGATTGCCAGGTCAGCCTTAACAGCAGCGGCGTCCACAATGCTCTTAACCTTGTCGGCTTCCATCTTGTAAGCGTCAGCAATGCGCTTAACTTCTTCCTCGAACTCCTCGTCAGAAGCGGTGATGCCTTCCTTGGCAACGATAGCTTCCATTGCCAGGCGCATCTTGACCTGCTTGTCAGCCTGCTCCTTGAACTGTGCACGGAACTGCTCGATGTTCATGCCCATATACTTCAGGTAGTCAGCCAGCTTCAGGCCCTGCTGAGAAATGCGGTACTCGAAGTCCTGAACCAGCTCGTCGATGCGGCTGTCAACCATGGCGTCAGGAATATCAGCTTCATGTTGGTGATAACCTGATCCATCAGATCGTTCTCGACCTTCTGCTCAGCCTGCTTGTCCAGGTTGGTCTTGATGTTGTTGCGGATGGAATCCTTCAGCTCATCCAGGGTGTCGTACTCGCTGACGTCCTTTGCAAAGTCGTCATCCAGAGCGGGCAGCTCCTTGTACTTGACTTCATGCAGCTTGATCTTGAAGGTTGCATCCTTGCCAGCCAGCTCGGCAGCGCCGTATTCCTCGGGGAACTTGACATTGACGTCGAACTCTTCGCCAGCGGAGTGGCCAACAACCTGATCCTCGAAACCGGGGATGAAGGAGCCGGAGCCCAGAACCAGAGAGTAATGCTCTGCCTTGCCGCCCTCAAAAGCCTTGCCATCAACAAAGCCCTCAAAGTCGATATCAACGGTATCACCGTTCTCAGCAGCGCCCTCACGGGTCAGCAGACGGCCGTTGCGGTCCTGCATGCGCTTCACTTCGGCGTCAACATCTGCCTCGTTGACATTCTTGGCTTCTTTGGTCACAGTTAAACCGGCATACTCGCCCAGTTCAACTTCGGGCTTGACAGCAACCTTGACCTTCAGCACAACGCCGTCAGCCTCAGACATGGAAACGACCTCGGGATCGGGGCGGCCGACAACATCGATCTTTGCTTCCTTCACAGCGGCCTCATAAGCCTCCGGGAACAGATCATTGACAGCGTCATAATGGAAAATGTCAGAACCGTACATCTTCTCGATCATATGACGGGGAGCCTTGCCCTTGCGGAAGCCGGGAATGGCATATTTTTTGCCTTCGCGCTTGAACGCATTGTTCACAGCGCCTTGAAGGTCTCAGCGTCGATAGAGAACTGCAATTCTACCATGCTCTTTTCGAGCTTTTCACAGGAAATCAGATTCATTTGAAAATCCTCCAAACATAGAAATACAATGTATTATATCATGTACCGGCAAAGAATACCAGCCCATTTTGAAATAAAATTCCCTTTACAGGCAAAAAAATTGAAAAAAGCTGCAAACAAATGCTTTAATCACAGATTTTATAAGGGCAAAAATGCAAACCGTCCGCCGAAACCAGCTTGTAGCGGATACCATCCACTTCGCGCTGGATAGCCCCGCGGATGGACTTTCCGTGCAGGTGGCCGTAATAACATTGCTGCACGCCAAACTCATGCAGGATATCCACCAACGGCTGTGCGCACCCGCCGGGATAAACTGGCGGGTAATGCAGAAATGCAATTTTCTGTGCGCCCCCCCCTGCCTGCAGCGACATGCGCAGGCGGCCGGCTTCGCGCGCCATGATCTTGGCATCTTGGGCGTTGGTATCGTCAAACGGCCAGCCGCGGGTGCCGCACAAGGCATAATCCCCCACCATGCAGGCATTGTTATGCAGGATGTGCATGGTATCAAAGCCGTTTTCTGTCAGGTAGCGCTCCATCTTGCGGGCGGTCGTCCACCAATAATCATGGTTGCCTTTCAGCAGCCATTTTTGACCCGGCAGGTTTTGGATAAATGCAAAGTCGGTTTTGGTGTCCTCCAGCTTCATGGCCCAGCTGGTATCCCCCGCCAGAATAACTGTATCCTGCGGGGAGATCAGCGTGCGCCAGTTTGCTTCCAACTTGGGCAGATAGCTTCCCAGCCTTCAAAAACATCCATCGGCTTATCCCCGCCGAGAGAAAGGTGAAGATCACCAACCACAAAAATTGCCATATGCACCCCCGGCAGTATATTCTGGTGTATTCTGCCCATACTGATAGAGCACGCAAAAGCAAACGCTTTTGTGCCTTACCAAGAAAGGAGAAGCACCATGATGGAAGAAAACGTAATCAACGGAATTTGCTGTGATGTAGAAAACTGTGTGTACAACAACGGCTCCTGCTGCTGCACAGCGCATGAGATTCACGTGAACCACCGCGCCAACAACGGCACAGAAACAATGTGCGAAACCTTCAGCGAAGTATAACCACAGTTTCCCGGCGGCTGCCGGGCTGCGTTTGCGGGCCTGGCAGTGCTTACTTAATGCGTGTAATGCACGCCCCTAATGCCGCTTATTTCAGCGCGGCATCCCGGATGGCGGCAGGCTCAATGACGGTATTGAACCGCACCGGCAGGGTGTTCAGCACGCTGAGGGAAGCCGGAACCGGGCAGCCGGTTTTGACATTCAGAGCAGCCATGGCGGCAAAGTCGCTTTCCGGGGCAGTTTCACCCAACGCGGTCAGCACATCGCGCGGGAACTTGTACGGGCTGGCGGTGGAAAGCACCACCATAGGCACCGCGCTGCGCACCGTCTCAGCTACGCAGAACGCAACGGCGGTGTGGGTATCGCAGAGATAATTGTCCTGCTCAAAGCGGGCATTGATCTCTGCAGCGCCAGCTGTATCATCAGCACAGCCGCAGGCAAAAGATGCCTGAATGCGGGCCAGGGTCTCGGCATCGACGGTGTACATACCGGTCTTTGCCAGGTCAGCCATCCAGCCTGCCACTTTGGCGCTGCTGCCGCTGACATGGTACAGAAGACGCTCCAGGTTGCTGGAGATCAGGATATCCATGGACGGCGAAGTCGTCTTGTAGAAGGTACGGCGGGCATCATAGGTACCGGTCTTGATAAAGTCGGTCAGGACGTTATTCTTGTTGGAAGCGCAAACCAGCTTGCCCACAGGCAGGCCCATCTGCTTGGCATAATAACCGGCCAGGATATCGCCAAAGTTTCCGGTCGGCACGCAGAAGTCCACCGGCTGTCCCCAGGCAACATTGCCCTGCTCCACCAGGCGGAAGTAGGCATAGAAGTAGTACACGATCTGCGGCACCAGGCGACCCCAGTTGATGGAGTTTGCGCTTGACAGGCAGATATTGCGCTTTTCCAGTTCTTCAGCAACCGAAGCATCGCCAAACACGCGTTTCACGCCGGTCTGGGCATCGTCAAAGTTGCCGTTCACGGCATAGACGGATACGTTATCACCTGCCTGGGTGGCCATCTGCAGGCGTTGGATTTCGCTGGTACCGGCATCGGGATAGAACACTTCGATCTCAATGCCCGGCAGGCCTGCATAACCAGCCAGTGCAGCCTTGCCGGTATCGCCGGAGGTTGCCACCAGAATGCGGGTCGTTTCGGTGCGGCCCAGGTTTTTTTTGGCCTGAACCAGCAGTTTGGGCATCAGCTGGAGCGCATAGTCCTTGAAGGCGCAGGTCGGACCGTGCCACAATTCCAGCGAGTACAGGCCATCGTGAACCTTCTGGACATAACCCGCCTTACCGGCAAAGGCATCTCCATAAGTTGCAGCGGCAGCTTCACCCAGGAAAGCCGGGTCATAATCTGTCAAAAAGCCAGCCAGAACTTTCTGGGCAAGCTCCGGGTAGCTGAGGGATTTCCAATCTTCCAGCTCTGCCTTGGGGAACGCGGTGGGAACGAACAGGCCGCCGTCCGGTGCCAAACCGCGGAGAATGGCCTCCGACGAAGAAACGATGGTGTTGGGATCGCGTGTGCTTTGGAACTGCATAATCAAACCCCCTATATATTTTTCATCTCTATCAAACCTTTCCGCACAGAAAGGCCTGTTTTTTCTGGCACAGCAAAAATAGGTTGCACATCCTGTTTTGCTGTATCCAAAACAGCTCAAAATAGGCCCCCATCATTCGCTGGCAAAAGCATCCCGGATGCAGTGGACCTGCCAGCCGGAACCGGCAGGCAGAACTTCCACCACATCAAAACGGATGTTGGCATCAGCATACGGGCTTTGCTGAAGATACTGGCCCGCCACGGCAATCAGACGTTGCTGTTTATAATAGTCCACCGCTTCGGCCGGGGCGGCGCGCTGGGCACTGGTACGGGTCTTGACCTCTGCAAATACAATGGTGTCTGCTTTATATAAGATCAAGTCCAGCTCCCCCATGCGGGTGCGGTAGTTATGGTTCAGCAGCAGGTAGCCCTGCCGGATATAATATTTGGCGGCAACAGCCTCTCCCATGTGACCCAAGTCAGCGCGGTTCATGGCCAGTAGCCTGCTTTTTCAAGAAGCTGCGGCGGTAAAAATCCTGAATGCCATATTGTTCAATCAGCTCATAATGGAGCTTGGTGGGATAACCTTTATGTTTGGCCAGCTGGTATTGCGGGTACTGTTTATCCAGCTCCAGCATGTACCGGTCACGGCTGACTTTGGCCAGAATGGAAGCCGCCGCAATACTGGCGCTGTTGGCGTCACCCTTGACGACAGCCTCGGCAGGCTGGGCCAGATTGGGTGGGCAGCGGTTGCCATCTACCAGAACATAGTCCGGCGTAACGGCCAAACCGGCCACCGCCTGCTCCATGCCGTCCATGGTAGCCCACAGGATGTTGCGCTCGTCAATTTCCTGTGGGAGATAAAAACGATCTGGTAGCACAGAGCGCGGGCAATGATCTCGTCAAACAAGGCTTCGCGGCGCTTCTCACTGAGCTTTTTGGAGTCGTTGACTCCTTCAATGGGGTCATCCGGGTTCAGAATGACGGCGGCTACGCAGACCGGCCCGCACAGGGGGCCGCGTCCAGCTTCGTCCACGCCGCAGATGTTGCCATGCTCGGCGCGCTTTGTTGCGTCAAACGTATACAACGCGGGGTTACTGCTCGTCCTCATCGGCATCATCGCCTCCCAGTCTGTCACTTCTGCGCGCTGCGGCGGGCGTTCCAGCGAGATACGGCCCCACTTGCTGGCGCGGAATTCCCCGACCAGCATTTTGGCGGCACGCTCGGTGTCAACCTCGCCGCCGGAAATCAGCATACCGCGCTTGGCACCGATGGCCTGCAAAAGGTCATATGGCGGCAGAGCCAAAGCCTGCTCATCCAGCTTGTAGCGCTCCATCAGCGCTGCGGATAGATGGCCCGCACGCCGGACAGCAAACCGCAGGCAAGCTCCTCGATATCCAGGATATCATCTTTGATGGAACCGATGAACGCCAGATTGGTGGCGGTTTCCAGACTGTCAAACTTTTTCCAAAGCACGCCGGGCATGTCCATCAGGTCGTAATCATCCACGGTGATCCACTGTTTGCCGCGGGTAACGCCGGGTTTGTTGGCCGCTTTGGCGCGGGCAGCACCGGCAAAGGAATTGATGAAGGTGGATTTGCCCACATTGGGAATGCCCACCACCATCACACGGATGCGGGCACCGATCATGCCTTTTTTGCGGCGGCGCTCCATCAGGGCGGAAAGTTCTTTTTCAATGGGGCCTTTGACTGCACCTGCCTTGCCGCTTTGTTTGGAGTTCATGGGCAGGCAGCCAGCCCCGGCGCTTTTGAAGTAAGCCAGCCACTGGGCAGTGATATCCGGGTCCGCCAGGTCGGCTTTATTCATAATATACAGGTGCGGCTTGTCGGAGGTGATGCGTTCAATTTCCGGGTTCAGGCTGGAAAGCGGGATGCGCGCATCCAGAATTTGTAAAACACAATCCACGTTGCGGATCTCGGTTTCCATCAGGCGCAGGGTTTTGGCCATATGGCCGGGGAACCATTGGATCGCGCGGCGGTTGATGATATCTTCGCTCATCTGCTTCTCCTGTCAATATTTTTGAATGCTTTTGCCCATCACATCCCTAATATCCACAAAGCCGATATCGGAACGGCGGCTGTCCAAAGAATTGTTACGGTTATCCCCCATCACAAAGATGGTGCCTTCCGGCACGGTGACGGGGAACGTCATATCCAGGCGGGTGTAGGTCGGTTCCGCGGTATAGGGTTCGTCCAGTGCTTCGCCGTTGCGGTACACGGTGCCGGTGGTAAAATCAATGTCGATCGTATCACCTGCCACGCCGATGACGCGTTTGATAAGCGTTTGGCCATGCGGGGTGTAGGCGTCGATCACGACGATATCCCCATGGCTGGGCTGATACGGCAGACTGTTGATGATCAGCAGCTGCTGATCATGCAGGGTGGGGTCCATGGAATGCCCGTCCACACGGATGGCCCGTGCGGCAAAGGTGAACACAAGAGAAAGCACAGCAACCGCCAGAATGATGGAATCCAGCCATTCCAGCAGGTTTTTGTTCTTTTTGCAGCGCTCTGTTACAGCGGCACTTGCCATAGCCAATCAAGCCCCCTTGCCTGGCATAGAAATTGATAAAACAAAAAGGGAAGAACGCCAACCGTCCTCCCCTTTTGCTGCATATTGGCCGATAATCAGACGCGAGCCTTGACCTTGGCGGCCTTGCCGGTGCGGCTGCGCAGATAGAACAGCTTTGCACGGCGAACCTTACCGCGGCGAACAACCTCAACGTTCTCGACGAACGGGCTGTTGACCGGGAACACACGCTCAACGCCAACACCATAAGAGGTGCGGCGGACGGTGAAGGTCTCCGCGATGCCGCCATGCTTCTTAGCAATAACGGTACCTTCGAAAGCCTGGATACGCTCCTTGTCGCCTTCCTTGATACGGACGGACACGCGGACGGTATCGCCGACTTCAAACTTGGGCTGGTTCTCTTTGATCATGCCCTCGGTCATTTTCTGCATTGCGTTCATTGATGAATTCCTCCATTGTTTTGCGACGTTCATACCCGCTTACAGCGGCAGAGGACCGCCTGTATAATGATGTGTCATTACCCCGCCGATGGCTCGGCGGCACTAACGCTTAAGTATAATAACATACCCTGGCAGATTTTGCAAGGGCTTTTCGGCAAATTAACAAAATTCTTCGTTGTTTTTTGTGTAAAGCTTCGTGCGCAGCACGCTGCACAGCCAGGGCGGGATGTTGTACTGCTGCTGCAAATAGCCCAGCAGCAAAGCGGGGTTATAGTTCGGTGCTTCGCCGGAGCCGCAGGGCAGCACCAGGTTAAACTGCAGCTGCTCCCCTGCCTGTTCATATTCAACATGCGGGATAATGGTTTTCAGGTCCAGCTCTTTCTGGCCGCGCTTGGTCTTTTTGACCACCATGGCGTTTTCGGCTGCGTTGTAAGCATCCAGTGCAGCGGCGGCGCTGGCGGGCAGAGTGACAAGATAAGAAGCATGGTCGATCTCCGCTACCTTATTCTGCGCCTGCTGGGCGCTGAGCACCTTGATACCGCGCGGCATGTAGGGCTGCAAAACATCGCACCAGGTATCCAGCTGGGGATCCTCAGCTTCGGTTTTTACCTCGCAGCACTCACACAGGCTTTCCTGCCCCAAAGACAGCGGGCACGCAAAGGAAAGATAGATATGCGGGTTAAAGCCCTGGGTGTAATACACCGGCAGACCGCTGCGCTTTAAGATGCGATGGAACACGCGCTGCAGGTCCAGCAGCGAGATATAGGCAGCTTCGCCCGTTTTTTCAAAGCGAATTCTTACTGTAATCAAAGCAGGGTCCTCCCAGCAGTTTATTGGCACCGCAGGCCGAGCACTGGCGGTTGCAGGGCTGTGTGGTCTGCGCCTGCAGGGCCTTTTGGTATTCCCGCACCAGGTGGGCATGGGTCACACCCACATCCAGGTGCGACCACGGGGTTACTTCATCCAAGCCCAAGGCGCGGTAGTTATAAAAATCGGGGTCCAGGCCGCAGGCAGCAAATGCTTCCAACCAGCGGTCATAGCTGAAGAACTCCTCCCAGGTATCAAAGAATGCGCCGTTGTGATAGGCAGTTTCGATCACGCGGCCCATGCGGCGGTCACCCTTGGCAAACACACCCTCCAGCACGCTGGTGGCGCTGTCGTGATAGTTGACCTTGATTTTGCGCGAGTGCACACAGCTGAGCAGGTACTTCTGCTTTTCGCGCAGGATTTCGCGGCGGTCCTGGGCGCAGAACTGGAACGGGGTATCCGGCTTGGGCACAAAGCAGGCCACGCTGATGGTAACCTGCACGCCCTTGCCTTTGGGGTGCTCCATGCTGTAATACAGGTCCACTACCTGCTGGGCGGTATCGGCAATGCCTTTGATGTCTTCCAGTGTTTCTGTGGGCAGGCCCATCATAAAGTAGAGCTTGACGGAGGTGTAGCCTTCCGCGAAGGCAATGCGGCAGCCGCGCTCGATCTGGTCCCAGGTAACGTTTTTGTTGATGACATCGCGCAGGCGCTGGGTGCCGGCTTCCGCCGCAAAGGTCACGCCGCTTTTGCGCACCTTAGTGGTTTTTTCCACCAGAGACTGCGAGAAGTTGTCCACACGCAGAGACGGCAGCGACAGGCTGACATGGTCGGTCTCTGCCCAGGAATTCAGCTCGTCCAGGATATCCTCCAGACGGGAATGGTCGGAGGTGGACAGGCTGGAAAGGCTCAGTTCATCGTACCCGGTGTTGCGGCACAGCACACGGGCGCTTTCGCTGATGAGCTTGGGCGAGCGCTCGCGGAACGGGCGGTACAGCTGGCCTGCCTGGCAGAACCGGCAACCGCGCACACAGCCGCGCAGAACTTCCACACAGGCACGGTCCTGCACAGCACCCACCATGGGCACAACAAAATTTTCCGGCGGAACAAAGCTGTCCATGTCCTTCACAATGGCCTTGGTCACACGTTCCGGTACACCGGGGCGGTTAGGCTTGATGCTTTCCACCCGGCCATCCGGCAGGTAGGTTACATCATAGAAAGACGGCACATACACGCCGGGAATTTTTGAAAGTTCAAACAGCAGCTGGTCCTTGTTCCAGCCAGCCTTTTTACCTGCTTCCACGGTGGCGCAGATGTCCTGCAGCATCTGTTCGCCTTCGCCCAGCTGCATGATATCAAAGAAATCCGCCATCGGTTCGGCGTTGCAGACGCAGGGGCCGCCGGAAATGATCAGCGGCCAGCGCTCGTCACGATCCGCAGCGCGCAGCGGAATGCCTGCCAGATCCAACATGGCAAGGATATTGGTATAGCAAAGCTCGTATTCCAAGGAGAAGCCAACGATATCGAAATCCGTCAGCGGGTCCTTGCTTTCCAGGCAGTAGAGCGGAATATGCAGGCGCTCCATCTGCTCTTTCATGTCCACCCAGGGCATAAAGGCTCGCTCGCACCACCAGTTTTCGTGGCGGTTGAGCAGCTCGTACAGGATTTTTTCGCCCAAAAAGGACATGCCGATCTCATAGGTATCAGGGAAGCAGAACGCCATGCGCACATCAACGTTTGCTTTATCTTTATAGGTGCAGCCCGGTTCACCGCCGGTATAACGGCCCGGCTTTTGAACCAGACTGAGCGCTTCTTTCAACTTAGGGGAAAATTCGGCCATGTTGCCACCCTTCCATACCCTGCAGCACAGGTGTTGACCGCAGGCAGTTATTGTTCATTTATTGCTTTACACAACTTTTCTATTTTATATGATAGCCCAAAACAGCGCAAAATGCAACCTCAATTCACGCAGGAATGCTTCTGGGTTTGGATCTTGAAATGAAACAGGATACCCAGGTTGGAGTTGATCTGCCAGCCATCCAGCCCATGGATCGGCAGCAGGTTGAATGCCCCCAGAAGCAGATTGGCCGCGATGAAATAACACAGGCGGTAACTGGCGTGATGGCCCAGCAACCAGGCAATGCCCCCTGCCGCCAGCACCAGATTGACCGCTGGCCCCGCAGCGGCAAGAATGATAAACTGCTTTGGCGCCAGCACCACCCCACGCAGGGAAAGACAGAAACCGGTTGGACAGATAATAAGCGTTGGGGGCAAACGGGTCAGCAGTACCCACACCAGCAGGTGGCCGCATTCATGCAGGCAGGAGCACAGAAGCCCTAGGCGGACAATGCCGGTGTGGTCAACGGCCAGCGCCAAAGCGAGGAGAAAGAGTGTCCAGACCGGGTGCGCGATACGGACGGCTAAAATGTGGTGCGGCTGCTTCATGGTTCTGCCTGGAGACCCGCTTTGGCAAGGGCCCGGGTTGGGTCATACCGCACACCGGCGTGCAAAAGCTCAAAGTGCAGGTGCGGGCCGGTGGCGTTGCCGGTCTGCCCCACGGTGCCCAGGCACTGCCCCGCCTGAATCTGCTGACCCTGGCGGACAAACAGGTATTGCAGATGGGCATAGATCGTTTCATCCCCGCCGGGGTGCAGCAGACGGACATAATTGCCATAGCTCGCATGATTCCGGGCTATGCGCACCACCCCGCTTGCGGCAGCATAAACCGGTGTCCCCTGCACAGCGGAAAGATCCGCACCGGTATGGAACTCCTGTGTTTTGCCCTGCACGGGATCAATGCGGGTTCCGTAAGCGGAGGTTTCAACAGCAGGTTTGCCCGGCAGAGGATATTGGAGCATAACCCCCGGCAGATACGCTTCGGCGCTGGCCAGCGGCTGGCCGTGGGCAGTGCCGGTGCGGGCGGCGGTTTCCGGGCGTTTGGGCGGCGACTTGCCGCAGCACCCCGCGCAACTCGGCAAAAGTTTCCTGTGTAAAGCGCACGACATTGCGGGAGCCATCCGTGTTCCAGAAATCGGGGCCGGGCTGGGCCAGCGCATAGCGGTAATCGGTGCGCAGCGTGCTGTACAGCGGCAGTTCCAGCGCGCGGGCAGCGAATACCCCGGCGGCAATCAGCACGCACAGGATGATCTGTGCCCACAGCAGCGTATCATATTCGCCGGGCTCCGCCGCAGCGGGTGGCGCGGGTGGTGTATCAGTATGTTTGGCGGCATTCTCCCACATAGGCAGTCCCCTTTCTTTGCATTGCGGCATATTTTGTATATATGCAGCGGGGGCGGGTGGGTATGCAAGAAAGCGGGGCGCAGCATCACAAGTACCGTGCAAAGTTCTGCGGACAGACTTCCCGAAAAAGCAGCTTCCGGTATAGAAAAACGGAGCACCACAATGCAGTGCCCCGCTTTATCTGTTTTATGGCAACACCGCACAATTCCCGCCTTGCGGCTTAAGCACCGCTCCGGCAGCTGCGGCACGGCATCTGCGTTGCCAAAATGCTCGATAATGTCGGGTTGCGGTACCCGCATCGTGCTTCGGGGG
>ENA-OPZM01000690-OPZM01000690.1-human-gut-metagenome-genome-assembly--contig:-NODE-690-length-13944-cov-1.412391_pt1 | contig 13944 bp, 20 predicted proteins | sample MGYA00242478_ERZ504493 | MGnify/ENA primary metagenome ERZ504493 (study PRJEB26092, sample SAMD00036227) | human gut metagenome | host: Homo sapiens | study: EMG produced TPA metagenomics assembly of...
TCACCATAGAAGCAGAGAAAGAAACCCTGACAAAGATTGGTGAATCCACAGAGTTGAAAGTAAAGATCGAGCCGGAAAATGCAGATTTACAGAAACTGATCTGGAAATCCGATAACGAAAAAGTTGCCACTACAGATGAAAACGGCAAGGTAACAGCAGTGGGAAATGGAACTGCAGAGATCACAGTTACAACAGAGGATGGAAAAATTACAGCTTCCATTATGATCACAGTGAAAGTCCCGGATGAACCCACGATCAATAAGAGCACAGGCTTCAGAAGCTAAGAGCCCGTTCTGTAAAACAGACAAAAACTTCTGTGACATTACAGTGGAACATCATTAAGGATGCAGATGGATATTTCATATACGGCAACCGCTGTAATACAGGCACAAAGTCTTACAAGTACAGGAAACTTGCCATTATCACCGGTGGAGATATCAGCACATGGACCCAGAAGGACCTGAAAAAAGGTACTTACTACAAATATGTGGTAAAAGCCTACAGAATGGTAAACGGCAAAAGGTAGTGACAGACATATCCATATCTGTACATGCAGTCACCGGAGGCGGTAAATACGGAAATGCAAAAGCTGTTTCCGTAACCCAGATTGGAAATAAGAAGAATGTTTCAAAGATCACCCTGAAAATGGGAAAAACCGCACAGATAAAAGCAAAAGAAGTAAAGAAAGATAAGAAGATTGCACGCCACAGAAAACTTTGTTACGAAAGCAGCAATACAAAAGTAGCCACCGTTACCCCGGATGGCCTTATCAGAGCAACAGGCAAAGGAACCTGCACAATATGGGTATATGCACAGAATGGCGTATACAAAGCTCTGAAAATCACTGTAAAATAATCCTGATGGAGTTTTAACTGTAAAATGAAAAAATACCGGATTGAGCCAAACAGGCTGATCCGGTATTTTTCGTTCCGGGAATTTATAAGTGTTATAGAAAAAACAGGAAAAAGGTGGTAATATAAAAAAATACAGAGAGAAAGGACATGGCAGAGTGGATATATGACGGAAAATACAGTATTACCACTGATAAATACAGCATTTGAGCCAGGAAATGCAAGAAAAGCAGCAGAGAGTTTTGCAGACAGGGATTTCCGGGAGATCGCAGAACACATAGGGGTATCCTTAAACACAGTGAAGCATTATCTTACAGATATCTTTAATAAGCTTCATGTCAAAAAGAGAGATGAATTAAAGAATTTCGTAATTAAAATTAATCAAGGAAATCCACGAAGATACGGTATTTGCCCTGCGTAACCATCCGCTGATGCCGCAGGATATGAAAATACATAGTAATAATGCCCAAAAACAGAAGATACATTTTTAGTAAAAAACGCTTTTGAAATCAAAGTAAAATGGCTTTATAATAAAAATAAGGGCGAGTAGCATAATGAGTCGGAAAACAACAGTTATGCTGCTTGTTTTTATAAAATGAATCTCAGGAGGAATTGCATATGCATGAGTATGAAATCTTTATTGAGGATATAAATCCGTGTGGAGGAGAACAATACAGTAAAAAAACTTGATCGAGGCAGAAACAGCCAGCCCGGAAGCCTATGTAAAAGAAAATGGAAGATTTCCGATTCTGGAATCCACACGCAATGAGAGTGGAGATGTTGTAATAGTAACAGGAGACAATCAGGGTTCTTTTGTACGTTATACTTTTACGGAATAAGAATGCCAGTCAGCAAGGAGTGGATTTTGTGAAATATGAAATTGGAGACTTTGTCAGCAAACCAGTTACAGGTATCTGTAAAATAGAAAATATTTTATATTTGAATCCGCAGGATGAAAAAAAACGATAAGTTATATTATCTGATGAAACCAGTAGAAGATGAAAAGGAAAAAAATATATGTTCCTGTTTCAAGCTCAGATTCAAGACTGAGATTATGTCTGACAAAAGAAGAAGCCTGGAATCTGATCAAACGAATTCCGGATATCCCGACAGCATGGACAAACAATGAAAAAAATGAGGGAACAAAATTATAAAGAAGCAGTAAGAGCAAATAACCCTGAGGCATTAGTTGCTATTATAAAAATGATTTATCAGCGGAAGCAGAAAAGACTTGCACAGGGGAAAAAGTGTACTGCTACAGATGCAAGGTATTTCCAGATAGCAGAAAATCTGTTATATATGGAACTGGGAGTTGCACTTGAAAAGCCAAAACAGGAAATCTGTAAAACGATTATTGATTACATCGATCAAAATAAAATAGATTGATATGCATTGTAAAAATATTTCGTTTGACTTTTTAGAAAACAGGAAATATAATGATAACGAACGAGTAGCAGATGAGCGTAAATCCAGTTTCATGCTACTCGTTTTTCTTTTGTTAAATAGAATATTTGCTATGAAAAAAGTGTGTAGCCTGTCAGCGTAAGTCCAGCTTATGTGACAGGGTGCGCACTTTTTTTTTGTGCAGAAAAGAGAGGAGTTAAAGTAAAATGGCAGAAAGCAACAAAATGAAGGATATGCCGGTGAATAAGCTGATGATCCAGATGGGAATCCCTATGATCTTATCCATGGCATTGCAGGCGGTCTATAACATTGTAGACAGTGCGTTTGTAGGAAATATGAGAGTAGGCAGTGAAGCTGCATTAAATGCCCTCACTCTGGTATTTCCGGTTCAGATGCTTATGGTAGCGGCAGGAATCGGAACAGGTGTAGGAACCAATGCACTTCTTGCAAGGACACTTGGACAGGGAAACAGGGAAAAGGCTGCAAAGGTAGCAGGAAACAGTCTGTTTCTGGGTGTGATCATTTACGTGGTCTGTTTACTGTTTGGTATCTTTGGGGTGAAAGCATATATTTCATCACAGACAGTTGATGCAGAAGTACTTGAAATGGGAGTCAGTTATCTGCGGATATGCTGTGTGATTTCTTTTGGTATTATTTTCTTTTCTTTATTTGAAAAGCTATTACAGGCAACAGGTCGTTCTCTTTATTCTACAATCGGACAGGTGGTTGGTGCTGTTGTAAATATTATTCTCGATCCGATCATGATCTACGGTATTGGACCTTGCCTGAAATGGGAGTGAAAGGTGCAGCTTACGCAACTGTAATTGGTCAGGTTGCTTCTGCTGTATTGCTGCTTATTTTTCATATGAAACTGAACAGGGAATTCGGGCATGAACCGAAATACATGAAACCGAATGCTGGTGTTATAAAAGAAATCTATGCAATCGGACTTCCGGCAATTATTGCGCAGGCTCTGATGTCTATTATGGTTTATGTGATGAATCTGATCCTGAAGTTCAATCCATCAGCACAGACAGCCTATGGATTGTTCTATAAAGTCCAGCAGTTTGTTCTCTTCCTTGCTTTTGGTCTGCGAGATGCGATCACTCCGATCATTGCATTTGCTTATGGAATGAGAAGCAAAAAGAGAATTCAGGATGGTATCAAATATGGAATTATTTATACCATTGCATTAATGATTCTGGGAATTGCAATTACGGAAATTTTCCCCGGAGCATTTGCAATGCTGTTTAATGCAGGACAGTCAAGAGAATATTTTATTGCCGCGATGAGAGTGATTTCAGTGAGTTTCTTGTTTGCCGGAATTAATGTTGCTTATCAGGGAATTTACCAGGCATTGGATGGCGGCCTGGAATCACTGGTGATTTCACTTTTGAGACAGCTGATTATTATCCTGCACTGGCGGGAATCTTTTCTCTGTTTGTCAGAAATGGTCAGATGGGAGTTTCGTTGATCTGGTGGGCATTTCCAAATTACTGAAATAATTTCATGTTTTGTGGGATATGTATTTTTAAAGAAAATCAGAAAAAATAGGGTTGATGTTTTAAACTAGGAGGAATCAGAGATGACAAAAAGAATTATTACGATCAGCAGGGAATTTGGAAGCGGTGGACGTTTTATCGGAGAAGAAGTGGCAAAGAAACTCGGAATTGCCTATTATGATAAAAATATCATTGGTCAGATTGCAGAAAAGTCCGGCTTATCACCGGAATATATTCAGGAAAATGCGGAATTATCTCCGAAAAAAGGTTTGTTCGCATATGCATTTTCGGTCGTGATATCACAGGAAAATCTGTGGAGGACATGGTGTATGAGGCACAGAGAAATATTATTTTAGGATTGGCTGAGAAGGAGCCTTGTGTGATCATTGGAAGAAATGCAGACTATATACTGAAAGACCGGGACGATGTGCTGAATGTATTTATTCATGGGGACATGCCGGAAAAAATAAAGCGTATCACTGGTTTATACAATGTAAAAGAGAAGGAAGCTGTGAAAACGATGGCAGACACAGATAAAAGGCGAAGAACAAATTATAACTTTTACACAGATCAGAACTGGGGAAAAGCCAGCAATTACACACTGTGCCTGAACAGCTCACAGCTTGGATATGACAGATGTGAGATGATAATTATGGAATGCGTGAAATAAAAACAGATTATGTTTTTTATTCAAATTGACTGAGTGGAAGATCCTTTTTTCTATGTAGTGTATCTGTAAAATAAAAGAGGCAGATATAATGAAAAGGAATAAACCAGCTTGTATCATTCAGGTAAGAGTTAAGTGATGGAAGCATTTCAGATAATAATAGTTACTTTGCGCATTTTGTGTTATAATTGAGATTAACAGGAAATGATAAATATCTGCAAAATGAATGTTTATCAGGAACTTACCGGAGGACATTTTAGTTAAGACGTAATAGATTTCGGACTTTGTAAAATGCAAAAGGGAGATCAATGATATGAGAAAAAAAACAGTTCAAACAAGCAGTACCAAAAGTAGTACCAAAGGCAATGCAAAGAGTAATACAAAGAGCAATGCAAGAAACAGCGTAAAAAGCAGTGCAAAAAACAGTCCTCAAAAAGCTGTTAAGACTGTTGCTCCAACAGTAGAGAATGTTTCTGTTAAGCAAGCCGTAATTATTCAGGAGCCATCTGTTGAACAGAATGAACAGAACATTCCAACGAGACAGCCTGATCTGGGACCGCGAAGAAGTGTAGCCTTCATTGGATCAGAATGTTATCCATTTGTTAAGACCGGCGGATTGGGAGATGTAATGTCTGCCCTGCCAAAGAGTCTGGCAAAATTAAACATTGATGTTAAGGTCATTATTCCAAGATACAAATGTATTCCTCAGAAATTTCAGGAAAAGATGGAATACAGGGGTTCCTTTGATATGAATCTCTGCTCTGATGGAAAGCAGTATTATGTGGGAATTATGGAATATCAGGAGGATGGGGTTGTCGTATGATTTTATAGATAATGATGAGTTCTTCTCCTGGGGAAATCCATATACGAATCTCATAGATGACATTCCGAAATTCTGTTATTTTGCAAAAGCTGCCCTTGCAGCCCTTAATTATCTGAACTGGACTCCTGATGTAGTACATTGTCATGACTGGCAGGCAGCTTTAGTACCACTTTATCTGAGAACCTGTTTTCAGGATACAGATGTAGGACGTGCAATTTCAGTACTCACAATACATAATCTGAAGTTCCAGGGTATTTATGACAGAAAAAAGATTCAATACTGGTCAGGACTTCCTGATTATGTATTTAATAAGGACTGCATGATCCAGAACTGGCTGGATGCCAATATGTTAAAGGGTGGTATCGCTTACAGCAACAAAGTTACAACTGTAAGTAATACTTATGCATGGGAAATTCAGACAGAGGAATATGGAGAGGGACTTGCAGAGCATTTAAGATATCACAACAATAAGATTCTGGGAATTGTGAATGGTATTGATACGGATATCTGGAATCCTGCAACTGATAAGCTGTTAGCTGCTGATTATGATGAGAAGTCAGCGATAAAGAATAAAAAGATTAATAAAAAAGCTCTTCAGGAATCTCTGGGACTGGATGTAGATGAGCATAAGATGGTAATCGGACTTATTTCACGTCTCACCAACCAGAAAGGTCTTGATCTTGTAAATGACGTAATCCCGGGAATTATGGATGAACATACGCAGGTGGTTGTTCTTGGTACTGGTGATTCTCAGTATGAAAATACATTCCGTTATTATGAAAACAAATATAAAGGCAATTTCTGTGCATATATTGCTTACAATGAAAATGTGGCTCACAATATTTATGCAGGATGTGATGCACTTCTGGTTCCATCAAGATTTGAACCATGTGGACTTACACAGCTTATAGCCATGAGATATGGTGCAGTTCCGATTGTAAGAGAGACCGGAGGACTCAAAGATACGGTTCAGCCTTATAATATGTTTGAAAATACAGGAAACGGTTTTACATTTGACAGATATGAAAGCGGGCTGCTTTACGATGCGATCAACAGAGCAAAGACGCTCTATTTCGAGAACAGGAAATCATGGGATGATATGGTAATCCGCGATATGAATAAAGACGTTTCCTGGGAAAAGAGTGCAAAACAGTACAAAGATATGTATGTAGGATTAACACCAAGAGATTAGAACGTGTTTGAAAAATGCTTTACGCAAGATTTCACATTCTGATGGGCTGGATTAAGATGCATTATTTTAGAGAATTGCTATAATAATGATGTATCCTTAAAGGATGCAGGTAAAACATTAGCTGGTATCAGATTGATATCAGCTTGTTTTATAATAGTGCAGAAAGAGAATAAGGGGAGGAATTGAACAGATAAGGAAGATATTAAGGTAACACAGGGCATAGATAAGGAGATGTACGATGCCATTTAAAATAGTTCGCAACGATATAACAAAAGTTAAAGCAGATGTGATTGTAAATACTGCAAATCCGAATCCGATATGTGTAAGTGGCACAGATTTAGCCATATATGAGGCGGCAGGGAAGGGACAGCTTCTTGCTGAAAGAACAGGTATCGGTAAGATTGCAAGAGGTGACATAGCAGTCACCGGTGCATATAATCTAAAGGCAAAATATATCATTCATACGGTCGGACCGGTATGGACAGATGGAAAGCACCAGGAATTCGAAATTTTGGAGAGCTGTTATCGTAAATCATTGCAAAAGCATTGAATTTGCAGTGTACAAGTATAGCATTTCCGTTGATCTTGACAGGAGTATATGGATTTCCGAAGGATAAGGCATTACAGATTGCAGTTACGGTATTTAGTCAGTTCCTTTTGGAAAACGAAATGGAAATTATACTTGTAGTATTTGATAAAAGATCTTTTCAGTTGTCAGGCCAGATTGTTGGAGATATTGATTCTTACATTGATACAAATTATGTAAGAGAGAGCCATAGAAAAGAGTATTCGATAAGGAACAGAAGAAGTACTTATATAAAAGAATTGGCAGAAGAAGATTTTAATGAGGAAATGCTTCAAAGCGAAGAAACAAACAACTATCCAATTGAGAAAGTGGCAAATATGAAATTAACAGAACTGTGTATGCCATTAGAAAATATTTCATTGGAAGACCAGTTGGCCAATATTGGAGCTTCCTTTCATGATAAATTATTTGAGCTGATTGACAAAGCACATCTTGATAATAAGGATGTATGGAAACGTGCAAATCTTGACAGGAAACATTTTTCCAAGATTCAGTGCGATCATAATTATCATCCAAAGAAGAAAACAGTAATGGCACTCTGTATTGCATTGCAACTTAATCTGGAACAGTCAAGGGACCTGCTTGCCAGAGCAGACTGGCATTCAGCCCAAGCAGCAAGGTTGATCTGATTGTACAGAAAGCTATCATTGATAAGCAGTATGACATTATGCAACTAAATGTGACTTTGTTTAGATATACGAATGAGATATTAGGTGTATAAAGAGGTGCTTTTTTATGAAAAGTTTACAAGTAAGTATTAATTGGTATGTGTTACGTCGGTATTTATAGTATCGGCGTCTGTTTTTGTTCTTAAAACTGTCGCCGGGACAGCGACCATATAAAGACGTCTGTTGATTATACTCATATGTTAACAAAGAAAGAGAGTTACCGGAGTGATTAGGAGATTGGAGGCATATATGTACGGAGCAATTTTGGGAGATATTATAGGAAGTCCATTTGAGTTTGACAGAGGAGATAAAACAAAGGAATTTGATTTGTTTAGCAAAGGCTGTGGATTTACAGATGATTCTGTTATGACAATAGCAATAGGAGAAGCATTGTTGGAAGTTGGAACGGAAGCTACAGTAAAGGAAATCGAAGTGGCGGTAGCAGCTAACATGCAGGATTGGGGAAGACGGTATCCATATGCTGGTTACGGTGGAAGATTCAGGTGCTGGCTTAGTGAAAGAAATCCTAAGCCATATAGAAGTTATGGTAATGGTTCCGCCATGAGAGTATCAGCAGCAGGATGGCTTTATAATTCCATTGAAAAAACCAGAGAGGTGGCAAGAGCAACTGCGAATGTGACACATAATCATCCAGAAGGAATTAAGGGTGCAGAAGCAACAGCCAGTGCAATATACATGGCTAGAAACGGTTCTTCAAAAAAAGAAATTAAAGAGTATATTGAAAGAGAATTTTATTATGATCTGGATAGAAGTTTAGATAAAATCAGGCCGGGGTATCATATGGATGAGACATGTCAGAAAACTGTGCCAGAAGCAATCATTGCCTTTTTGGAATCCAGAGATTTTGAGGATGCCATACGGAATGCTGTATCGCTTGGCGGAGATACTGACACATTAGGAGCAATTACCGGAAGTATAGCAGAAGCATTTTATGGAATTCCAGCGGTGTTGATTGCAGAGTGTAGAAGGCGGCTTGACGAGGGCTTGATGACAGATGTTCTTGATGAGTTTGACCGTGTTCTTGGCAGGAATGGAAATGCTGATTCAGATGACAAAAAAGATGATTGAGTTTTTGATCAGCGGATACGAATATTATGAGAATGAAAGGAAGAGCAGGCATAATGAAAAAATCTGGTTGATAAACCAGGTAAAAGTGATATACTGAATACAGAAGAAAAGAAACCGTGTGGAATTACAGTTTTGTTTTCACACGGTTTTTTAGAAAATCGAGGTTAGACAAGACTAACATGCATGATGTTAATTTACTAGACAATGTAAAAAAGGACGGATTTCTATGAAATATTGATTTATGGTGCAGATGTGATTGGAGGAAAATAACATGAAAAACGAAGAATACAAAAAACTGTCAATTGCTGAATTTACAAAAGTAGCAGGAAGATATGAAAGTAACCATGCTGGTATTTACGAAATGTGTAAGAAAGATTATCCGGATATTTTGGAAGAATTAGAGAAAGAGCCATTTAGAGATTTATTGGACGCTGGATGTGGACCGGCTCCTATGATTTCTTTATTAGCAGAAAAATATCCAGACCGACATTATACAGGTCTGGATTTGACTTCGGCCATGATTGAACAGGCAAAAAAGAAAAACATTTCAAATGCAACGTTTGTTGTAGGAGACTGTGAAAACTTTCCTTTTGAAAAGGATTCATTTGATGCAATTATTTGTTCTATGAGTTTTCATCATTATCCGGATCCACAGGCATTTTTTGACAGTGTAAAAAGATGTCTTCGCCCAAATGGAAGATTGATCCTGCGGGATGTGACCAGTGACAATAAAGTATTGGTATGGCTGATGAATACATTGGAAATGCCTCTGGCAAATATATGCGGACATGGAGATGTTCGGGTTCCAACAAGAGATGTGGTCATGAAATGCTGCAGAAAAGTAGGATTAAAAGTAGAAAAATTTGAAATCCGCAAAGGTATGAGGATGCATTGTGTTGTCAGAAAAGCCTGAAGGAGACTAGCTATGAAATTTTATGAAAGTGGAGACAATCGTAAACCTGTGATATTTTTATTTCCCGGTACCTGTTGCCTGTATAGTAGCTTTGATCATGTACTGGATGGGTTACATTCTTATTTTTATACGGTAGCAGTTTCTTATGATGGATTTGATCCAAACGAGAAAACAGAATTTTATTCGATGGAAGATGAATGCGAAAAAATTGAGCAGGAAATCAGAACAAAGTATGGTGGGAGAATTAAAGCAGCGTATGGATGTTCCCTTGGAGGAAGTTTTGTATCCCTTCTGATTCAGCGGAAAAGAATCCATATAGATCATGGCATCATTGGAGCAGTGATATGGATGAAGCAGGTAATCTTGTGGCAAAAATTCAGGCATCTATGGTAGTGCCTTTCATGTATAAAATGATACATACAGGTGCTCTTCCGAAATTTATGCAGAAAAAGCTTAACAAGACAGACGGGGCTAAGAAAGAATTATATAATGGATTTTTAAATATGTTTGGAATCGGTAAAGGAGGAAGTCCGTGGATTACAAAACAGAGTATTTATAATCAGTTCTATTCGGATCTGGTTACAAAAGTCCAGCATGGAATTGATGTGCCGGGAACAACAATCCACGTGTTTTACGCAACAAAAATGGGAAAAAAATACGAAAAGAGATATTGTACTTATTTCAAAAATCCGGACATTCAAAGACACAACATGCAGCATGAAGAATTGTTTTGCTGTCATAGTGCAGAGTGGGTGGAAGAAGTAAGAAAGGCAGTGGAAGGCGACAAACAATGAAAGAAAAAGTGAATGTGACAGGTGTGCCGGAAACGATGGTACAGACCCTGTATGCAAGAGCAAAAGAAACAAGAAAGAAAAATGCTAAAATAAATGACGAAATTGCAGTAGAACTTGTGAAAAAGCTTGATTATGACTTTTCCAAAGCAGATAAAGATAACGCCATGACTTATGGTGTGATTGCGAGAACAATTGTATTAGACCGGATGGTCAGAAAATATTTGGAGAAGCATGAAAATACAGTTGTCGTAAATATTGCATGCGGACTGGATACCAGATGCTACCGGATGAAGGGAAAATATCTGCGCTGGTATAATGTAGACCTTCCGGAAACAATGAAAATAAGGAGCCAGTTCCTTACCGAAACTGATCCGGTGTATCAGATTGCAAAGTCTGCAATGGATGATTCCTACATAGATGATATCGATTATCACGGTAAGAATATTCTGGTAATAATCGAAGGACTTACAATGTATTTGTATGAGAAAGATATCAGGAAGATGTTTTCTATTATTGATAAATCATTTCAGAAAGTTACAGTAATGGTCGAAACCATGTCACCCTTTGTTGTAAAGCATATGAAAGAGAAATCCATAGAGGGAAGCAATGCAAAATTCATATGGGGAGTTAAGAATGGAAAGGAGCTGCAAAGAATCATACCAGCATTTTCTGTTCGGCAGGAAGTCAGTCTTGTTGAAGGAATGAAAGAACTTATGTCCATTTATCATGTGATAGGCAGAATCCCAGCTGTTCGGAATATCTCAAACAAAATAATAGTTTTGGAGAAACTTGGCTGATATTAAGGAGATGATACAGATGAGAAAAAGACATTTTGATGTGGAAACAGATGGATTTTATGGTGCATACTGGAAATGCAAAACAGGATCAGACTGTGCAATGATTGCCATGATCGGGGATGATCCGGAGGATTATCTGGCGCGTACATCCGTGAAATGGTTACATAAACTCGGTGTGAATGTGATGACAATGTCACCTGGAAAAAAAGGATTATGGACATCATAATTATCCGCTGGAACGTATAGAGAAAGCAATCAGTTGGTTAAAAATACATGGTAATCAGAAGATAGGAATTGTCGGGGCATCTACTACAGGAACACTTGCATTGACTGCCGCTTCTTATTTTAAGGATATCACATTGACGATAGGTCTGACACCGAGTGACTTTATCTGGCAGGGATTTATGCAGGGTAAAAGAGATGGTTGTAAGGAATGGCCAATGGAGGGAGAATCTCTTTTTTCGTATAAAGAAGAACCACTTCCATACATGCCGTTTTGTTACAAACATCCGGATTACTGGCATGTGATTGAGAAAGAAACAAAACGGACCGGTGATATGATCAATTCAAGAAAACTATTTGATGATTCTGAAAAGGCTCACCCAATCACAGAAGACGAGATAATCAAGATTGAAAAAATCCATGGAACAGTATTGTTAATTGGTGCTGAAGATGATGTGTTGTGGGATACTGCAAAATATATCCGCCGTATGAAGCAGCGTATGAAAGAACATTCACACACATGCAGATTGGATTATGTCATTTATGAGCATGGAACCCATTTCGTTTTTCCGGAGAGCATGCTAAAGACAATGCTCCCGGTTGGATCCGGACTCTTTGTGAAACTGGCATTTCAGGCAGCAAGAAAACATCCGAAAGAATGTCGCAGAGCACGTCTGGATATTGACTGGCGGGTAAGAAATGCTGTTGCAAAATGGAAGAGAGTAGATAGATAAAAAATAGACAGAAGGTGGAAGTGTGGTATTTAAAACAACAGGAAATAAATCAAATTCAGTCATTCTGTTTTTCCATGCAATGGGAGTAACTGGGGAAAGCAGTATGCCGGTTGCAGAGAAAATGGCAGAAAAATATTATTGCATTATGCCAACATCGACTGTGTATTGCTCCGGACAGAGGTATCAAAGCAAAAGAGATGAGATACAACAGATTGTACGATTTTGGGGAACCATGGAATCAAAGAAATAGAACTTATAGTTGCATCTTCGATTGGAGCAGATCTCGCCATGGCATTCCTGACAGAGATAAAAATACCGGTAAAGCATGTTTTTTTGATGGCGGGCAGTTTGCACAGATTGGAAAGGCAACACGCAGAATCATGGTTCCGTTCTTATATATAGCAATGAAAAGTTTATATTGGTCAAAAGGAAAAACACTAAAGAGAATCATGTGGTGTGACGATGATAAAATTAAACCTTATTTTATAGAGGCAGGAAAGAACTTGACGTATGGAAATCTGAGGAGACAGCTGACAGACAGTTTGGAAGATAAGCCATTTTCAGAATTGTCAGAAGAATTGCAGAAACATACATTCTGGGAATTTGGAAGTATAGAAGAACATTTTAAATACAGAAATGCAGTGATGCAGACTTATATATACGGTAACTTTCCGGTTTTTGAGGGATTCAACCATATGCAGTATCAAATTCAAAATCCGGAGGGATTTGCCAGAATGCTCGAAACAATTATTGAGACTGACCGATTACCGGAATTGGCATTTGCGATGTGGTATAGAGGAAAATAGTTATGAAAAATGCTTATGAGCTTGCTGAAAATATATTGAAGTCCAAACCTGATAAGAATATAGAATTAAAATCATCAGATTCTTTTGCCAGTATTGAGTTATATGGTACATCAGCTTGCAAAAAGGTACAGGATACGGAATTCTGTGAATGTTTTCATTTGGAAAAATGAGAGCGGTACAGGAATGATTACATTGTATCATGTGTTTCCAGGAATTGATCTGGTTTATAATGATATGCATATGGAGTATTGCAACAAGGAGCAAAAGCCGGCTTCCAGTGTGATGGAAATAAACTATTGCATGGAAGGCCGTTGCGAATGCGTGTTTGAACAAAATGAATATGGTTATATAGCGGCAGGAGACTTGTCATTTTGTTCTTTGAAAAAAACTGGGCATGTGTCAGAGTTTCCAACATCGCGTTATCATGGAATTACCATTACGCTTGACTTTTCCATGATTACAGACGAAATGAAAAGGATACTGCAATTATTGTCTGTAAATCTGGAAAAGATTAGTAACATTTCAAAAACACATAGTTTTACTATTATACGGGCAAATCAGTCAATAGAACATATCTTTTTGGAATTGTATAAAGTTCCTGAAGAAATCAGATATGGTTATATTCGTGTGAAAATTCTGGAACTATTATTAGTATTAACTGGATTTGATTTAAAGAAAAATAATTCTGAGCATGTATATTTTTCGGATGTACAGATTGATGCAATAAAGCAGGTTCATGCGTTTCTAAAGGGACACTATAGGGGGCATTATACGATTGAAGAATTGTCAGTGCGTTTTAAAAATGTCACCAACTGTTTTGAAAAAATGCTTTAAGGGTGTATACGGAAATTCTGTGTACGCTTATATGAAAAAGTACAGGCTGCAGATGGCGGAAC
>ENA-OPZM01000691-OPZM01000691.1-human-gut-metagenome-genome-assembly--contig:-NODE-691-length-13915-cov-1.580215_pt1 | contig 13915 bp, 21 predicted proteins | sample MGYA00242478_ERZ504493 | MGnify/ENA primary metagenome ERZ504493 (study PRJEB26092, sample SAMD00036227) | human gut metagenome | host: Homo sapiens | study: EMG produced TPA metagenomics assembly of...
ATACAGGAGTGCGTTGCAGATGCACGCCGCGATATTGCTGCCGCCTTTTCGTCCGCGTGCCACGATATACGGGATATTGGTCTGCATAATCAGTTCTTTGGACTGTACCACATTGACAAAGCCGACCGGAACTCCGATGATCAGCGCCGGTTTTATTTTTCCTTCCCCGATCAGTTCATAGAGGCGGACCAGTGCCGTCGGCGCATTTCCAACCGCAATAATCAGCTTTTTATCCAGCTCCGCTGCTTTTTCCATGCAGGCTGCCGCGCGGGTGCTTCCGGTTTCTTTTGCTCTTGCCGCAACATCTTCGTCTGACATAAAGCAGAGCGCTTCACCGCCGTGGCGCGCAAGCACCTTTTTGTTGATGCCGGATCTTGCCATCTGCGTATCCGTCACAATGCAGGCTCCCTCCCGGATCGCTCGATACCTTTTGCCACCGCATGCTCCGAAAAGCAGAGATTATCCGCATAATCAAAATCCGCACTTGTGTGGATACACCGCTTTACAACCAGTTCCTGATCCTCTGGAAACGTTCTTCCGTTTAATTCTTCCGTGATAATTTCAAAGCTTCTCTTTTCAATCTCGTGCGGGCTTACCTGCTCCAGTTCTATCTTCATCTTTATGCCCCTTCTTCCAGAATTTGATAAATCTTCTTCATGTCGAGATGCTCGCGCAGCGCATCTGCGAGAATATCGTACTGTGTCTCTTTGAATGTCTGGTAATCGACACCGTGAATCTGCTCCATGGCAATTCCCTTATTCTTTGCAAGTGCTTCCACGATCCGCTCGGCAACTTCTTCTTTGTCGAAAATGCCATGCACATACGTTACCGTACACATTTCCTTTCTGTGCACCGTCCAGCTTATCCGAATCAGCACGGTTCTGATCATCGATGAACGTGAATGCTTCTGTTTCTTCTTTCCGCACCGTTTCTCCCATATGGATTTCATAGCCCTCAATCCGGGTTCCCTCGATCCCGGCAAGAACGCCTTCTGTTTTTCCAAAAGCGCCCTCCGCGCGGGTTCTCTCTTCTCACCGGCAAATACAGTATCCATCGGCAGGAGTCCCATTCCTTTGATCGTTCCGCCGGCTTCGACATGCAGCGGATCGCTCAGCGTATCTCCGAGCATCTGGAAGCCGCCGCAGACACCGAAAATTACTTTTCCGGCCGCAGCCGCCTTCAGTACGGCCGCTTCCAGACCATTCTGACGCATCCAGAGCAGATCCTCCATCGTGTTTTTCGTTCCCGGAAGCAGAATCATATCCGGATTTTTCAGTTCGGAGACAGAGCTTACGTAGCGGAGTGATACGCCTTCGATCCGCTCGAACGGGTTGAAATCGGTGAAGTTTGAAATACGCGGAAGACGGATGACCGCAAGGTCAATGAGACCGATCTCCTCTTTTCTGGTGAATCGCTCGGTCAGACTGTCCTCGTCTTCCACTTCGATGTGGAGATACGGCGCCACGCCGACCACCGGGATGTGTGTTTTTTCTTCCAGCATCACAACGCCCGGGTCCAGGATGGTTTTGTCCCCGCGGAATTTGTTGATAATCAGACCCTTGATGCGGTCGCGCTCATCCGGCTCTAAAAGCTCTACGGTACCGTAAAGCTGAGCAAAAACGCCGCCGCGGTCAATATCTCCGACGAGGAGCACCGGTGCATCCACAAGCTTTGCCATTCCCATATTGACGATATCATCGGCTTTCAGGTTGATCTCCGCCGGACTTCCGCTCCCTCGATCACAATGATATCATACTGTTCTTCCAGTGCATGGTACGCTTTCATGATGTCCGGGATCAGCTCTTTTTTGTGGGAAAAATATTCCCGCGCACTCATGTTTCCCAGTACCTCACCGTTTACAATCACCTGCGAACCGGTGTCATTCGTCGGCTTTAACAGAATCGGGTTCATCAAAACGGACGGTTCGATCCCGGCCGCTTCCGCCTGCATGACCTGTGCACGTCCCATCTCAAGGCCTTCTCTCGTAATAAACGAATTCAGCGCCATATTCTGTGATTTGAACGGCGCCACACGGTATCCGTCCTGATGGAAAATCCGGCATAAGCCCGCCGCAAGCAGACTTTTTCCCGCATTTGACATCGTTCCCTGTATCATAATTACTTTCGCCATCGTTTTTCCTCCTAAAACCACTGCAGAATCTGTGAAACGGCTTCTGTCAGAATCTGGTTTTCTTCATGTGTGCGTACGGCTGCACGGTAATATCCGTCGGCAAGGCCGGTAGTTGGAACAGTCGCGGATCAGAATGCCGCCTTTTTCCAGCCGTGCGGCAAGTCCTTTCGGTCCCTCAAAGAACAGATAATTTGCACAGGAATCCCATACGGTAAGACCTGCTTTTTCCAGTTCTGCTTTCATCCAGGCGCGTTCTTTTCCGATCAGTTCCCGTGCTTCTTTGACGAAGCATCCTCGTTCAGGGCGGAAGGCCTGCATCTGCGCGGAATCGAAACATTCCACGACTGCATGCTGCGGCTGATCCGATCCAGCAGATCCTCGTCGCTGCAGAGCAGATAGCCAAGACGCAGGCCAGGCATTGCGTAAATCTTTGTGAACGCACGCAGAATCAGCAGATTCGGATATTCGTCCAGTTTTCCCTGCATCGTCACTTTTTCCGGCTCCGGCAGAAATTCTATGAAACACTCATCCAGCACCAGATAGATGTTACGCTCCCGGCAGTTATCCAGGATCTTTAAAAGAAGCTCCTGCGGAATCGTAAGGCCGGTTGGATTATTTGGATTACATAAAAAAACAAGATCCAGATCGTCGGTCAGATCATCGCAGAAATCGTCCTGTAAAAGAAAGCCTTTTTCCTTTTGCAGCGGATACATACGGATAAAACACCCTGCCGCTGAAAGTGCTGCTTCATACTCTGCAAATCCCGGCGCTGCAATCAGCGCTTTTTTCGGGCGGAGAGCCTGTGTCAGGGCAAAAATAAGCTCCGCGGCGCGTTTGCAAACAGGATATTTTCTTCTGGAGCTGCTCCTTTTCCGACAGTGCCCGGGTCAGGTCCCGGCACAGTGCGTCAGGATACTGTTCCACCGATTCCGCGCTCTTTCTCACCGCCTCTTTCACACTTTCCGGAGCTCCAAGAGGATTGACATTCACAGAAAAATCGACTCTGCATTTTTTCGTGTAAATGTCTCCTCCATGTGGATTTTGTCTCATACCATATGCCTTCCTTTCTCTTTTCCGTTGTGTTTCTATCTTCTCTTTTTACAGAAATAAAAAGAGCGCGCGGATTCCCGCAAAGAACACCAGTCCGAGGAACGAGGTCAGATACATCAGATGATTTGCTCTTTTGATATCTTCCGCCTCGACCGGGCGGATGTCATCGCCGATCGTTGGTTTCTTTACGACTTTGCCGAAATACACGGCATCTCCGGCAAGCTGTACTTCCAGCGCCCCTGCCATAACTGCTTCTGTCTGCGCAGAATTTGGGCTGGCGTGGCAGTAACGGTCGCGTTTGTAAATTTTTTCTGCATTTTTCCAGTTCATGCGCTCGCATGCAGACGCAAGAATCATCAGCCATGCGCTGATTCTCGCCGGTATGTAATTGACGACATCGTCCAGCTTTGCCGCACACCGTCCAAAATACAGATATTTGTCATTTTTGTATCCCACCATGGAATCCATGGTATTGATGGACTTATACAGAAAGCCCAATGCCGGTCCGCCGATGGCAAGAAAGAGGAGCGGTGCAATGACACCGTCCGACGTATTCTCCGCGATCGTTTCCACGGCAGCTTTCGTCACTCCTGTTTCCGAAAGATTTTCCGTATCACGTCCTACGATCATGGAAACCGCATAGCGCGCCCCCGGAAGATCGTTTTCTTTTAATTTCTGATAGACCTTCATGCTCTCATCCTTCAGGCATTTCGTTGCCGGAATCTGCCAGCACCAGAGAACCTCCAGAAGGAAGCCGATGACCGGATGAATTTTAAATGCCGCAAAGAGCAGCAGTGCCGGAACACCGTATCCCGCCAGACAGACGAGGATCACGAGAAAAACTCCTCCGGCAAGCTCTCCCTTTGGCGTTTTCGGAAATACCTTCCGCAGCCATTTTTCCAGCAGGGCAATGAGATTTCCGATCACACGGATCGGATGATACAAAAAGGAGGGATCTCCAAGCAGCAGGTCCAATCCATAGCCCACAATCAGGGCTGCTAATGCTGTTTTCATCTTGTTTTCTCCTGTTCTTTCCGGTAAGAGACACACTGCTCCAGAAATTCCAGTGCGAGGTGCGGACTTGCCATATAGTAAAGATGCGGGAATCCCGCCATCATCCGTTTTGTCGCATGAATGCATTCCCAGTTCCGCTTCCGCAGCGGTTTTGCCGCATGCCATGCACTTCCGCAGTCTGTGCTGTCAAAGTAATGGAACTCATGGCCGCGCACCGGATTTCCGCCGTTCCGAAAGGTATCCTTCGTGTTTGGCGTGAGGGTGATATAGCCGAATCTTCCCAGCTTTTTTTGTCCGGTAAACATTTCCCGGAACAGCCTGTACCATAGGATACACATTTCCATCCATATCCTCCATGGATTCTGACAGGTACATATAACCGCCGCATTCTGCAAGAACCGGCATTCCCTGACGGATGTTATCGCGGATCTTCGTTCTCATGGTCTGGTTTTCCGAAAGCTCTTCTGCGTGCAACTCCGGGTAGCCGCCGCAGAACAGAAATCCGTCTGTATTCTTTGGCGGCTCCGCATCGGAAAGCGGCGAAAAAATATTCGATTTTGGCTCCGAGTGACGCGAGAAGCTCCAGATTATCCCGATAAAAGAAACAGAATGCTTCATCCTCTGCAACGGCAAGAATCGGCTTCGCAGCACGCACCTTGGCGGCTGCTTCGCTTTCTGTCACCTTACGCAGGGCTTCCGGCATTTTTCCCGAGAGCTCTTCTGCCCTTCTGCAATCGCAAGAATTTTTTCAAAATCCAGTGTCTTCTGCAGTGTTTCTGCAAGCAGATTGACCTGCTCCTGCAGATTTTCCACCTCATCCGGCATCACAAGGCCGAGGTGGCGGCTTTCTAAGTGGCATTCCTTCAGTTCCGGCACAAAGCCGACACAGGAAATGCCAAGTTCTTTTTCCGCCATCGGCGCGATCTCCCGGTACAGCATCTCTGACATCCGGTTAAAGATTACACCGGCGATCCGGCTGTCTTCTTTGTACTGCAGGTATCCCTTGATAAAGCAAGCGCTGAAACGCTCATGCCTTTGGCATCGACAACCAGAAGAACCGGCGTTTTTGTCATACCGGCGAGATCGTAGGCGCTGCCTTTGGTAGAAATTCCGCCAAGACCGTCGTAATACCCCATAACGCCTTCCAATACGGAAATGTCATGACCCGCTGCATGTTTGCAGAACAGATACTGTGTTGTTTCTTCCTCTGTGAAAAACGGATCCAGATTACACGACGGGGCGCCGATTACCTGTTCGTGAAACATCGGATCGATATAATCCGGGCCGCATTTAAACGCTGCGGGCTGCTTTCCCATCTGCTGCAGTGCACGGAGCAGTCCGCAGGTGATCATCGTTTTCCCGCTTCCGCTCCTTCCTGCTGCCAGCATGATTCTTGGTGCTTTCATTCTTTGGCACCTCCCTGGGCTGTAAAGATATAAACCGGATTCTGGGCAATCATCAGATGGCTTCTTCCGGCCTTTTTCGCATTGGAAGCCTGCAGGCAGACGATTTCCGGCTCTTCAAACGCAAGTTTTTTGAAACACGATGCTGCCTCCGCTAATGTTTCCACGGTTACTGTATTTAATACCACGCGGATGTTCGGATTCTTCCGCAGGAGCAGTTCCAGAATCTCTTTTAAGTTTCCGGCAGACCCGCCGATAAATGCATGCGTCGGAACCGGGAGTGCTTCGAGTGCTTCCGGTGCAGTTCCCTCAATAATTTCCAGATGATCCACTGCAAATTTCTTTTTATTTTCCTGCAGAAGTGCAACGGCTGCCGGATTTTTTTCTATCGCATATACTTTCCCTGTGCTGCACGAAGCGCCATCTCAATCGAAACAGAACCTGTGCCCGATCCAATATCATAGACAACAGAATTCGAAGAAAGCTGCAGATGAGAAAGAGATGCATTGCGCACTTCCCGCTTGGTCATCGGTACTTTGTCACGCAGAAATACTTCATCTGCCATGCCGGCTGTAAACTCCGGTTCCGGATTCGGGTTTTCAAACAGAAGAACCGCAAGCGGAGCAAACTCCATTTTAGCAAGTTCGAATGGGGTTCCTGTCACAATCTGTTCTTCCGGATACGACAGATCCGTTCCCACATGCAGCACAATCTGCTCCCAGCCGTACGAACTTAACGTCTGGCAGATTTCCCTGACACTGCCCTTTCCGCCGGCGATCGCCAGAGTTTTCCGGTTTCGGCGGACCGTCTCCAGAAGTTGCAGTGCTGCCCGTGCAGGCTCACAAATGCTGCATCCTCCCAGGACACTCCGATTTTGGCACAGAAATAAACCAGCGAAGAAATTCCCGGCTCTACACGGACAGAAAAATCCGCATCTTCCGCAAGGACGGCCTGAAGTTTCTTTGCTCCGCTGTAAAAGCCGACATCACCCGACTGCAGAAGAACAATCTTTTCATATTCCGGGTGCGCCTTCAGATACTCGTAAATCTTTTCCGGGCTGTATTCTGCAAGCATTGGCTTCTGATATTTTTCTACTGCTTTTGTCATGCGTCCCGCACCGATCAGCACATCCGCCTGCTCACACGCGTCTACGAGCGCCAGCGTCATCTGTGCTTCTGCACCAGGTCCGATTCCGGCGATCACGACGTCCCGTTTCACGGACAGATCAAATTTTTCAACGAGATACCGCTTGACCTCGTCCTCCGAGAGTCCTTCTTCCTCTTTCGGACGGCCGATCAGAACGACACGGACACCGGCCTTTTTTGCTGCCTCAATTTTTTCTTCAAAGCCGCCGTTTCTTCCGGATTCCTTCGTTACCATCCATTCGGCATGGAACGACTGCAGCATTGCAACGTTCATGTCCATAGAAAACGGTCCCTGCATGCCTATGGTATGTGCGGCATCAAATCCAAGTTCCGCGCAGGATGCAATTACGCCTGGCAACGGCAGCACCCGGGCATACACACGGTTTTTATAATCCGGAAGCTCTGCAAATTTTGCGAGTTCCTTGCTTCCTGTTGTCACCAGAATCTTTCCCTCTGTGCCCGCCAGATACGATACCGCTTCTTCTGTCGTATCGACCATGACGCAGGATGGATCTGCCGCAAGCGACGGCCGCAGCAGCCGAAGATACGTTTTTCCTGCTTTTTCACATGCAGACCGGATATTTTCCGACACAAGATCGGCATACGGATGGGTTGCATCGATAACCATTTCCGGCTGTTCTTCGCCAAAAAGCTGTTCCATCTCTTCTTCTGTCAGTCTTCCGCTTCGAACCGTCAGGGCACCGCCCTCCTCGATCCGGCACTTGCCGTATTCTGTCGCCGTACAGGCAAGGGATGCAATCTCATATTTCTTCAGAAAACTGCAGATTTCCCGGCCTTCCGTCGTTCCGGCAAAGACGATTACTTTATTCATAGCGATATCCCCTCGGCGTTACCATGTGATCCCGGATTTCCTTTGTCTGACTGTTTCCGATAAATACCGTCGTAAACATATCCACTTTTGTATTGCGAAGTTCTGCAAGCGTCATGGTCCGGCTCGTCTCCCCGTCTCTTCCGATCTGGCTTACGATTCCGCAGACGGTTTCCGGCGCTTTGTAACGAAGCATCAGATCACACGCTTTTTCCAGATAATCCGCTCTCTTATGGCTTCCCGGGTTATAAAGACAGATGACAAAATCCGCTTCCGATGCCAGCAGAAGACGTTTTTCAATTTTCTCCCACGGTGTCAGAAGATCGCTCAGGCTGATCAGGCGAAATCGTGGATCAACGGTGCACCAAGAACGGCAGCGCTCCCGTTGCGGCGGTCACGCTGGAATTACCTTAATTTCAATATCAGGCCATTCTTCCGAAAGCTCATACATCAGACCTGCCATACCGTAAACGCCGGCATCTCCGCTGCAGATCATCAGCAACCTGTTTTCCCTCTGCCGCAGTTTCAAATGCTAGACGCAGCGCTCCACCTCTTTCCGCATCGGCGTCGTCAGAAATTCTTTTCCTTCAAAATGTTCTTTTACCAGATCCACATAGACGGTATAGCCGATGATCACATCGCAGTTCCGCAGCGCATCCGCCGCCTCGATCGTCATTTTTTTCATATGCTCCGGGGCCGATGCCCACGACAAAAATTGTACTCAAAATACTGCCCTCCAGTCCGCCGCAGCCAGTGCAACTGTTACACCGTCCGCTGCCTTTTTTTTCTTTATCAGTCTGCCGCCGACGAGAACTGCGCTGCGCTCACAGACATTGTCAATTCCTGTAATCTTCCTCACAAACGGAGACGGCGTAAATTCCCCCTCCGCCGTTTCCAGTTCTTCTGCAGAAAAGGTCCGGTACTGCCAGCCATACTTTTCCACCAGCTGCAGATTCCCGGCTCCTGCGCTTTCAGATCAATACTTGCCGCCTGTCGAACTGCTTTTGGAGAAATCCCGGCCGCCGCAAGTGCCGCAAGAACCTTTTCTTCAATCCGGCCGGCCGGTGTATTCTTCTTACAGCCGATGCCGACGGTGATCACCTTCGGGATCAGGTGAAGTGTTCTCTCATATGGCGAATCCTCTTCCGATGTGGTAATGCAGATTCCCATCGACGGTTTTGCCGCCTCTTCCGGGATCAGTTCCTCCGGTTTTGTTCCCTCCACCGGAAAACGGCTGCAGAATCCAACCGTTTTTCCGTCCACCAGAAGCGCCGCTGCCTCTTTTGCCAGCTCCATCTCACAAATTTCACAATGATTTTTTACAGCAAAGACATCGACCGCAAACTTGTGATTGACATCCGTTGCCGTTGTAATGACCGGAACCGCACCCGTTACAGCTGCAACTTCTTCCGTCAGCTCGTTTGCTCCGCCGATATGGCCGGAAAGTAATGAAATCACAAACTTTCCCTGTTCATCCATACACAGAACCGCCGGATCTGTCTTTTTTACTTTTTCACGTACGGTGCAATACTGCGCACCGCAATCCCGCACGCCCCGATAAACAAAAATCGCATCCATTTTCTGAAACATGCGCTCTGTCCATGCAGGAAGCGACGGTGCAATCGCAGGAATTCCCGCTTCTTTCCCGTACTTTTCCAGTGCATATCCTTCACAGCTGTGTTTTTTCAGTGCCGCACAGAGTTTTCGATTCCAGGCGCATCCGTTTCTTGTAAAACTTGCTATGGCTATTTTCATCTTATTTTTCTGCCTCTCGGAATTCGGTGGTAAACGCCGGATTGTACAGATCACTTCTGCGGTAATTTCCCTGGGAAACGGCATTTCCGATGATCATCAGCGCTGTCTTGGTGATCTGGTTCTTTTTCGCCGTCTCGGCAAGTGTTCCAACGGTGCAGACGAACGTCTTCTCCTCCGGCCAGGTTGCTTTGTAAACGATCGCTGCCGGAGTATCTGCCGTATAGCCGCCTGCAATCAGCTCACGGGAAAGTTCCTCTAAGAGTCCCGTGCTTAAGAATACAACCATCGTTGCCTGATGTGCCGCAAAAGACGCAATGCTCTCCCGCTCCGGAACCGGTGTTCTTCCGGCCATTCTGGTGATGACAACACTCTGGGAGATATCCGGCAGCGTATATTCCATTTCAAGGGCAGCAGCCGCTCCGCAGAAAGAGCTGACACCTGGACAGTCATCGTGAGCGATTCCAAGGGCATCGAGCGCATCAATCTGTTCGCGGATTGCACCGTACAGGCACGGATCTCCCGTGTGGAGTCTTGCCACAGTCTGGCCTTTGCTTTCGGCCTCTTTCATAACATCAATCACCTGCTCCAGCGTCATGGTTGCACTGTTATATACCACACAGCCCTCTTTTTTCAGATCCAGCAGTGCCGGATTGACAAGAGAACCTGCATAAATGATAATGTCCGCCTCACCAAGCAGCTTCTGTCCTCTTACCGTAATCAGATCTGGGGCTCCGGGGCCCGCTCCAATAAAATGTACCATCTATTTTTTCCTCTTTTCTTTTACAATAATCAGTGAATAGTAACTTGCCTGGTCTGGGATTTCTTCCGCGCTGAAATACTTCTGTTCCGTATCCATGCCGCAGTTTTCTACCATCACCGCCCGGCAGTTCTTTTCCTTCAGGAACTGTTTCACAGCCGGCATCTTTTTACCCGCTTTCATCAGAACCTTTGTTCCTGAAAGTTCCAGTGCATCTTCAATCTGATAAGACGCCGGAATCACATGCAGTTCTTCGGAATTTTCCACCAGTCCCTCGGAAAGAGATGCTGCTGCCGCGCAGAACGATGTAACACCGCTTACAATTCTCGCATCGTAACCGTCTTCCAGTACCCGTCTGTGTACATAAAGTAGGTAGAATACACGGTTGGATCTCCGAGTGTCAGAAATACTACGTTTTTTCCTGCATCCAGCAGCTCCTCTATTTTTTCTGCACCGCGCCGGTGATTTTCCTCCAGTTCTTTGGCATTCTTTGTCATCGGCATTGGAATAGCAACGAGCTCTTTTTCTGCCAGTTCCGGCACTGCCTGAACAGCAATCTGGTAGGCAATGCTCTCTTCCGGTTTCTCTCCTGGTACTGCAATCGTATCATTTCCCGGATCAGACGGACGGCCTTTAACGTCATAAGCTCCGGGTCTCCCGGTCCGATTCCTGTTCCAAATAAAATTCCTGTCATTTTGTTTTTACTCTTTTCTGTTTTCTTTTTCTTCCTGCTCCCGCAGGCGCTCCAGAAGTTCTCCCGCTCCCGGGGTTTCCCCGAGCAGGCCCTCATTGCTTGAAAAAACAATCGCCTCCGTCTGCACTCTGCCCTCAATATGGTAATTCATGTAAAAAGCAATTTTTTCTGTCACTTTTTCCATGGTCTCTTTCAGGCATCCTGCTTCCTTTAAAATCTGCACCGCTTCTTCCGTCGTTCCGTCTCCAGCAGTTTTTTTTGCCAGTGCAAGATCCGCCCCTGCACGCACCGCCTGCGCCGTAAGAAGCTCCGCACGGCAGTCTGCCTCATGGGAATGGGTATTCATAATTCCGCCGGATACCTTGACAAATTTTCCAAGATGTGCCACAAAAAGGATGGCGTCAAAGCCGAGCTCAGCTGCAAATTCCAGTGTTTTTCCGACGTAATTACTGCACTTAACGGAATGGTCTGCACGGACCCACGGATACGTTTTTAAGAAGTCCTGTCCGTAATTTCCCGGTGTCACCAGAAGGACGCGGTCACCCTGTGCTTTCCGCATTTCCATCTCGACACGGATCGTGGAAATCAGCGCCTCCTCGCTCATCGGCACTACAATCCCGCTCGTTCCAAGGATTGAAATGCCGCCGGTGATGCCAAGTCTCGGATTGAACGTATGCTTTGCCAGTTCTTCCCCTTCCGGTACGGAGATGACAACCTGCAGTGCGCGGAAATCATCGAGTTTTTTCTGAATCTCCTCCACATTCTCGCGGATCATCTGGCGCGGTACATGGTTGATCGCCGCGTTTCCGACCGGCTGATCCAGCCCCGGCTTTGTCACACGCCCGACGCCGAATCCTCCATCGATTACAATTCCCTCTTCTGTTCCAAACGTCACTTCCGCGTAAATCAATGCTTTATCTGTCACATCCGGATCATCCCCGCCGTCTTTTCGGACGGCACAGCTTACTTTTTCGGCACTTCTCTGGATATCCAGCAATTCCAGATTCAGAACAATGCCCTTTGGCGTATGGATTTTCACTTCCTGTATTTCTTTCCCGGAAAGCAGCATAAACGCCGCTCCCCGCGCTGCCGCTGCAGCGCAGGAACCCGTCGTATATCCCATGCGGAGTTTCTTGCTGCCGCGCATAATATATGCATCTTCCAAGCCTGTCCTGCTCATGTTTTTCTCCTTAACAGATCCGGCGGTTTTTCTGCCGGATCACGCGATCTATTTTATCATAACACACAATGAAAAAATGCTGAACCATTTTCGCATATTTTTTCAAAAAAGATCAATTTTTCCCGGCTGTTTTTCTATCTCAGAAACTTTATTCTTTTCCCAGCTTCCTGTTGTTTCAAACTCCGCAGCTCTTCTTTCTGCCTGTTTTACAATTTTTCATCAATTCCCATATTTCCAAGCAGCGCAATCGTCATTCTTTCCTCTTGCCGGCCCCTGTTCCAGGCGATACGGGAAGGAAATACTCTGCGCGGTAATCTGCTCTTCAAAATGATAATTGGTATAGAGATCTTCCAGCAGATACGTCAGTTCAGTATCATGTGTTGCTGCAAGACAGAGCACATTTGCACGGCGCAGGGCAGCAAGCACACTCTCTGACGCTGCAATCCGCTCCGTCGTGTTTGTTCCCCGCAGCACCTCATCAATGACGCACAGAAGCGGTGTTTTTTCCCGGCTTGCTTCCAGAATCCGTTTTAAAGATTTTGCTTCCACAACAAAGTAACTCTCTCCCTGTGCCAGATTATCGCGGAGTGCCATGGATGTCATGATCCGGCACACAACACCGCGGTACCGCTTCGAAAGACTCGTGTTCAGTGCCTGTGCCAGAATCGCATTCACTGCCATGTTTTTCATAAATGTGGATTTTCCCGACGCATTCGAGCCGGTCAGCAGAATTCCGCCCTCCGCATACAGACTGTTTGCCACCGGATGTGTCAGAAGCGGATGATAAAGCTCCTCCACATCGATCCGACAGCCGCCTTTTCTCATCCAGGAATTCCGGCCGGCAGTAATACGAAAGGCTCTCCCGGTACGATGCTGCAGACAGTGCAAAGTCCAGGAGTCCAAGATCCTCTGCCATCTGCAGAATCGCTTTTTCATACGATTTCACTCCGGAAACAACCGAAGAATACTCGATCAGATCCAGCAGAAAGAACGTATGAAAGTATGCAAAAATCATGTTTGCTGCACCGCCCTGCGATTCTTTCGTATTCACAAGTGTTCTGCATTTTCTTGTAATCGGACGGAGTTGTTTTTCCTGTTCTTCCAGACGCTTCTGATACATTTCCAGTCCGGAAATTTTTTCTTTTCCAAGTTCCCTGGCTGTCCGCTGCAGCCGCAGGATACAGCCAAACGCCTTTAATGCACTCTCCAGCTTTTTGCTCTCCCTTCCATGCATCAGTCCGTTGCCGACCATAGAAGCAAACAGAACAGCCACACCCAGCGGAGGCAGTACAAACAGCAGTCCAATTCCAAGCACAGCAATACCGGCCATCAGAAGATATTTCCCCTTCTCTCCCGGCTCCGCCTCCATCAGTACGGCTATTTCTTCTGTCGGCGGATTCATCTTTTCTTTTCCCATCAAAAGAAGTGCTTTCTGCACTGCTTCTCTGGCTTTTTGGTTCTCTGCAAAAGCTTCATCAGCCGTTCCCGCTCTTCCCTGATTTCTGTTGTTGTGACCGGCATCCGAAGCGGCCGTGTACAGATATTCTCCCCGCACACCGACACTGTGTGGTCAACTGTGTCAAAAACCGCATCGAGATCCAGGTCATTCCAGGTAATCGCGTCCACGCAGAAGTTTTCCCCTGCTTTTCGTCTCAGACACGCTTCCAGTTTTTCTTTCTTTTCCCGTGCCGTCCGTTTCTCCTGCTTTTTTCCCCATTTCTTCCGCAGTTGTACCAGCTTCTTTTCCTGTTCATTTCTGTTATTCTGTACCATCCAACTCCCAGCAGTATCAGAACCACAAAAATTCCTGCTGCCGTGTACAGTTCTTTCATGTCTATCGCCATCCTTTTTCCTGCTCTGTATCATAAGTCTTTTGATTCTGTCTTATTCTAGCACAGAACCCTCTTCCTTCCAGATTTTGTTGCAAAAATCATCTCCACCGCCGCATGTACAGCCAG
>ENA-OPZM01000693-OPZM01000693.1-human-gut-metagenome-genome-assembly--contig:-NODE-693-length-13898-cov-11.001089_pt1 | contig 13898 bp, 23 predicted proteins | sample MGYA00242478_ERZ504493 | MGnify/ENA primary metagenome ERZ504493 (study PRJEB26092, sample SAMD00036227) | human gut metagenome | host: Homo sapiens | study: EMG produced TPA metagenomics assembly of...
GTTGATTCGCGTGAACTCGCTGCCGACGATGCCTTCCGGCTGGCGGAGGACCTTGGCGATTTCAGACAATCGACGCTCCGACATCGTCCGTCACCTCGTCTTCCTCATCGTCCAGCAGGTCGGTCAGGCCACCGACCTGGAGTGATTCGATGCGGTCGCATACGGCGATGAGCTGGCGGCTGATCGCGGGCAGCGCGTTCGCCGGCGTCGTGGGATCGGCCATGGCCTTGAGCAGCAGGTCACGGTTGTCTCGCAGTATGTCCAGCATGCTGCCGTCCATCATCCGTTCGAAGCTCCGCTGGTCGAGATCCTGCTCCGGCTTCTGTTTCGTTTCCACGGCTTTGACGGGCGGCTTACTGTTCCGGTCCTGTGCGGGCCTGTTCTTTTTCCGACGATAATCGGCTTTCTGGCGGCAGGATTTGGAACAGTACTTCTGAGGCCGCCCATGGCCGGAAGGCTGGAATTCCTTGCCGCAGAGCTCGCACTTCATCGGCGTAATCCTCGCTTTCCGACCTTTCGTTGTTTCCCCTGTTTCCGACGTTTGCATTCCGGGAGGGATACCGGCACTGCACCCGAGGCTCCCGTAAGGGGTATACCCGAGGTCCCCGCCCTGGTCATCGGAGGTCAGATACCGAACGTTTTGAACGGCATCGAGCTTGATTTCACTTCCTGTCTGCCAGCCAGCAGCGCTCGTGCGTGTTCGTCTGTCTTGTCGCTCTTCATCCTGTTGCATCTGCGGTGCGTGAGCCTGCAGTTCGCGAAGCTGTATGGATCACCACCGCGTGAGACTGGTATGAGCTCGTCGACCTCGGCACTCATCGGATGTGGTGTCTTCAATGTCTTGTCGACTGGCTTGCCGCAGATGGCGCACACGTCGTATGCGGCCAGGACTCTTGCCCTGAGCTGTCTGCGCCGCCAGCCGTTGCTGACACGCTCGTTGCGCCGCTTGCTCATGTGGCTCCCACGCATGTATGAGCCCAGGGGTGCCGTGGATTTGCCGACGACTATCTTCGCCGTTGGCTGCTGGAATGCCGGTATAGGGGCTCCCGTATATGGACACTCCCGTGTCTTGTAGGGGCTCCCCATCATCTGCGAATACCCCTCCCGGATTGTCAATACCCCTACCCCGGATTTGTTTCATGGGTGCCTTCGGCGGGATTCGAACCCGCGTCCACACTCGAGCCGCAAGGAAGAGGATCCGAAGATCTGCGACCGGTGCGATCTACCACTGATTCCTACGAAGGCATGGACAGGCGGATTTGAGCATCACCGCATCACGGAAGCACGGGATTGGCTTGCCTGCCACATTGAGGTATGCCCACTCTGACGGGAGTGGGCGGAGCGTGTCCGATATGCCGTTCGGACAGGACGGGACTGCAACCCAAGGAGTTAGGAGAATCCATGGCGGATATGAAAAGGGTTCAAACCAAGTCACCTCGGTTTGAACCCTCTAATCCACTGACAATTCTGCGTTGCACTTTCGATTTTGTCAAATCGAATCGCGTCGCAACACCTGCCGATGCACATCCGAAAGCCTGTACAACGGCCGTCCCTTCTCGCTCTCACCGGCCGGCTGGAGCCTGCCGCGCTTGCGCCACGAACGAATCGTGTTCGCATTGCACTGGAACCCGCACTCGCGCAGCAGCTCCGCGCACTCCCCCGCCGTGAACGCCCTGCCCGATTCGATGCACTCCCGCAGGAACCCCAATCGCACGTCGACCACGCGATAAGCGTTGCCGCACACCGGACAGTCAACACTTACCGCGCCGACCTCCGCACTCAGCTCCACGCCACACAGAGGATTCAGACACCTGCCGATACCATGCTTGGATGGCGGCACGTCGATAATGCCCAGCGTCTTACGCGCCAACCGCTCCCAGTCATGCCAGATCACACCAATGTCCGGCAGGCGGTTCAACCGCTGGCAAGACCAGCATGCCTTGAGCATGTCGACGATGGGCGGGACCGCGATGCTTGTGGCCCATGGCATGGCCGGCGGCGCATACAATCGACACCACAACGACGTCACCGCATCCTCGATCTCCCGCAGATGGTCAACGACCGAGAGTCTGATAGGCGTGGGCGCGGACGGCAGGTTGACACGTCCAGGCTGGTGGCCTCCGTAATGTGCCGTCGAATCCAGAAACTCGCGCAGGGCATGGATCCAGATGGGATAGTCGTGGATCCATCCCCTCAAAGTGGTCTCGCACTTGTCGCACATCGTGGCTTGAATACGGCACTCACCGCCGCACACTCTACATGTTGTGGTTGCTTCCCGTTTTTTGCCCATATGTTGCGATTTTATCATTTTGGCCATCCCGAATCGAACATCAGTTCCATTTCGGGTATTCCCGCCCACGGGTCGGGATTATCGGGATCCGGACGCATCGTCGGGAACCCCTCAAGGGTCGAATAATGAAATTCCCTTCCGCCCATGTCGGCGGGTTTGACACTGACAGGCATGAGCGCGCAGTCGTGCGCGCCCAGGTATATTCCGTCCGGACTGATACCTAACGGTCCAGCGACCGTTTCCAATCGGATTGTGTCCGTCTGCGCGATGAGACGGATCCGGATGAGCTGCCGGCCGAGGATGATCGCGGTGGTCAGGTCATCGCCGGTGATGATGCCGGCGTCCCATGACTGCCAGACCACGTCGCGTTCGCTGAAGACCCATCGTCCACACGAACAGACGATCGGCACAAGGTGCGCCGGATTGCCTGGCGGCGCGAGCCGGCGCATCCACAATGGTGGTTTACGGCTCATCCTGCACCAGTCGATGAGGTCGGTGATCCTCCAAGCCGTTTCGAAAAGCATCAGCATGACGAATCCCAGAATGAGCCCGGACATCTCAACGAGAAGACTTGCAAAATTTCGGAGGCTTCTATCATGCGTCCTCACTCTGGTTTTCGACCTCGACCGGCATCGACCCGGAATACCCCAGCATGGACTCGCAATGGTTGCGGACTTTGCTGTAAGCACTGGAAGTGCCAGTCCAAAAAGCCTTGTTTTGAGTGCCAATCTCGATTCTTCTCATTTCGTGTGCATGAGCCATGCGTCTATCGCACCAGTCGATGATTTCGTGAAGAGTCTCATCCTTCTGCGTGACGTTCGTAGCCATGATTCATCTCCTTATCCGAGGCTTCTTTTGATTGATTTCCAGATCTGTCCAATTCGCCATCCGGCAGACCACTATCCCGACCACGCTGCAGCAGATCATCATGAATCTGCCGTTCGTTCTCCGGATGGTTCTTCAACCGTCCGTACGCCCAGGCGTGCAATGTGCTGTTGCGTTGGCCTTCCGGCACCGGCGTCATATCCGGCGTCCCCTGCGAATTGGACGCGGCCGGCCTGTCGGCCATGACATCATCCAAGCTCAAAGCGGGCGCCTCCGGCTTATTCGTATATCCGAAATCCTTGAGCATGCGCATGATTGCCTCACTCGCCTCCGGCACGACATCGGCCGGCAAATCAGCCAGCTCGTATCGACTGCCGTTGACGACGCTGCCGGGACCAAGCACGTAGCCTTTGTTGCTGACGCGCAGGTCGATTGGCAGGTTCTGCTCGTGCACGGCGTTCTTCAGCAGGGTGACGTCCATGCCGGCGGGCATGCGATAGTACAGGTGCACGCCATGCGGCGTCTTCGTCATCAACGTGGCCGGTAGTGCGGTGGAACCGTAGTCGCCGGTCAACGCCTGCAGGCACTGCCAGCCGTCCGGCCCGTCCGCTTCGGACGGCTTGTCGCAGTCGATGACGAAGCACTGGCCAAGCGGGACGACCGCATACCTGTCCATCGATTCGGTCACGATCGTCGAATCCACATGGCTTTCGGACGAAGGTTCAACCGTTTCCACGACAATGAGACCTTCCCGTCGACGGGACCGCCCTGCCTGCGCGCCTTGCCCTCGCATGGGGCGAAGCCCGCCTGTCCGTCCAACGCGGATTCGACCAATGCGGCCATGTCATGACAGCCGCCGACATCATCCAGTGGTATGAGGCTGTCGCGGTTCGGTTTCGACAATGCGGTCTGCCGCCAATCCTTGATTGACTCCGCATCAGTGCCGAGAGCGGCCTTGCGATACACGTCGAAACGGTCACGATCGACCACACGAACCACACGACACTGGCCACCAGGCAGCACTTTCGTTTTCGAATTCTCCAAACCAAGCACATCCATCAGCGACTGCGGCACAGCCACATGGAACTCCTTGCGATAATCATTCCTCGAAGCAACCAAGGCGCCATATTGTTCCTCGTTGGATACGATTTCGCTGATCAGCCAGTACATTTCGTCGCTGATGTTGCGCGCGGGACTCAGATTCACAATCTCCGGCACGTCGGACTTCTCCCACAGGCGGCATGACAGGACGAAGAACGCGGCGGGATGACGCCGGCAGAAACCCTCGATCGCATGATACTCGTCATACGAGCGGCCTTTCGACGGATGGAATTCGACCTTCACGAAACGACGCATGTCGGAATTCTCGGTCGAATCGGCGAACTGCATATTCGTCAAATACAGCATCGTCGCGCTCGGCGTGATCACACGGTATTTCCCTCCGGTCACGCGCGCGTTCATCTGCGAGCCGGTGGACAACGCGCGCAACAAAGGCAGCATGCCCTCGTCCACGGCGCACGCCTCGTCATCAAAGGCGAAGGCCTTGCCGTCCATCTCATCATTCATGCTCTCGCGGCCAAGCGTGTAGACGCCGCCATTGCAGTACTGCTGCACGCTGAAACCGGGAAACACCTTGCCGACGCCCAATACGCCGACCAGCGCCTGACGTGCGATCAAAGTCTTGCCATCGCCGCCGTGACCGGACAGCACGTAGGACAACTGTTTGAACGGTTCGAGCCATGGCGTGGCGAACATGCGGCACAGGTTCGCATAGGATTTCTCGTCCACGGTCAGCCATCGGAGGATGCGTTCCGCCTCCTTCAACGCCTTGACGCCCATGCCGACCGGAGTGAACGTCTGCGTGACGGCGATGTCGGGCACGCCCTGCAGGCAGACGACCTTCCCGTCGCGGCGCACCCATACGCACGGGTCGCAGCGGACGCCGCGTTCCACCTGGTCGAACCATTGGGCGCGTTTCGATTCGCGGAGGATCGCCGCACTGTAGAGCGGATTGCGTTCCCTGCTGTTGGCCGTGGCTCCGATATGGTATTCGTCCTCGATGGTTTTTACCGGATGCCAGCTGTTGAGCAGGAGGCGGTCTCCGTCGTGGTCGCTCATGTCGGGGTCGCGTCGCCAGAGCCTGTCCTGTGACGGGCAGTAGCGTAAATGGCCTTCGCGGAGTTCCCAGATGGCTTTCTGGTAGCCTGCGGCGACTACCGGTGCTTTTTTGCGATTGTCGGTTTCGGTGCCGCCTTGGCAGACGAGTTGGAGGTTCTGTCCGGTGATGGTCGTGACGATGGTCATGTCGTTCGCCGGTGTGAACGTCAGTTCGAGCAGGTGGAAGATGCCGGCGAACTGGGCTGGCAGAGTGTCGACCGGTATCGGCTGGTATTTGCGATAATCCCTCACTATTCACCTCCTTGATTGACGGGGACGCGGACGTCCGTAACAACACACACCAAAAACAACAAAAAAGACAATATATATAAAACCTTTGTCCCTTTGTCTCTTTTTCTATATATCGTTGAAATTCCGTCATTTTTGGGTGGACTTTCGTATGTCCCCCTCGCGTCCCCGTGGACGTTTTATTTTGCAAATGACTGCAATCACGGGACGCGAGGGGACTTTGCCATTTTTGACGATCAGAATTCCGGTTCTTGTCCGCTGCCTGCTCCGACAGCGTTGACCACCTGGTCAACGGTTTTGCCGAGGAGCCCGGCGATCTCCTGCGGCGTCTTGCCCAAGGATTTCAACTGGAGGACCTGCTGTCGTTCCTGCGCGGTCAATCCTGCCGGCTGGCTGAACGTCGCCTGCTGGACCGGCTGGGCTGGCTGCTGTTGCGTCATGCCTGCTTGCGGGTCGTTCATCGCGGTGGTGAGGTCGGCGGTCTTTTTCGGCGTGACGATGTAGTCGTAGATTTTCGCGTCGTTGAAACCGCGGGTCTTCGCGGGCTGTGTGCGGGCGAACGTGGCCTTCAAGTGGTCTCCGACGTTCGGATGGTCGCCGACTCCGGCCTGACGGCATGCGAGACGCAATTGGCCGATGTTATAGCCCTTCACGTACACGCCTCGGATGCCGCTGTCGCCGATCCGGTTGGGATCCGTCATCGTGGTCTGCAGGTGGATGACGACCTGCGGTTTCGGCTTGCCGTTCGGATAGTAGAGTGGTTCGCCGGTGGTGAAGTCGGTCTGCTGTTCCGCGCGGATCTCCACGATCTCGCCTTCCACCGAAGTGCCGATCGGATCGTCCTTCGAGAAGGCGCTGGGCGCGCCTCCCTGCATCACGTCGTCGAGACTCAATGATTCGGCGGACTGCTGCTGCGCCTGTTGTGGCCGGTAGCTGCTCCGCCTTGCTGGGTGAATCCGCCACCGTAATTATTCGTTCCAAACATTGTCTTTTTTTACCTTTCTATTTTGTGTAGGTGGATTCCAGCAGGCTTGTGGCCTGCCGCCATTTGTCCGGCAATGCCGGATATTGGTCTTCGTTGAGTTCGGATAGTTGTCCGAGCTGGTCGTCCGGCCAGCTGCCGCATTGGAAGCAGTGGGTCGGACTGGCGGGTAGGGAGTGGATCCACGCGTCGCGCATTTCGTTTCCGTCCTCTTGTTCGATGAGGTCGAGGAGGTTGGCGATGAGTTGCGCACGGCTTAAAGCCATTTGCCGGGTTTCGGGTCGAAAGCGAATTCGACGGGCAGTGCGTCGGCGAGGCTGACGCTGTTCTTTGGCAGGAAGTAGATCGCGTTCCTTTTGCAGGGTTCGCCGTCGTTTTCCAATCCGATGCCGTAGAGGCTTGCCTGGATGCGATATTGTTGGCTTGGCCCGTTGGCTTTGACGTTGCGGATTGTAGTGGGGCCTGTGATTTTCCAGTCGATGGTCGTGTTGTTTTCCGCGTCGTACAGGTCGATGCTGCCGTGGATGCGCTGATGGCCGTGGAGTCCGTGGATTTCGCCCACGTCGACGTGTCTTTCGGCCTCGAAGCGTTTCACGGCCCATGGTTCTCCCCCATCGTCGTCCGGGACGGTGAATTCGTCCTTGCGGCCGTTGAACAGGTGTTCGAATCGTTCGTGGACGCAAGTGCCGATGAATGGCAGCCATGCGGCCGACTGGCGTTTCTCCCATCCGGCGAGTCTGGCGGCGAGGCAGTGGAGGCAGTCGGTGCCGAGCTCCGATGGTCCGATCTCCTTTTGCAGGCTTCTTGGCTGGTTGGTGATGTGGTCTTCGATGATGCCGCGGATTTCCGTCCACTCCTCCGACTCCACCGTGGGTGCCGGCGTCGTTCCCGGTATGGTCTGGTTTGCGGCCATGACGGCTTCAAGGTCGAGTTCGCTGGCCATTTTCATGCCTCGCATTTCACGTCGAATAGGTAGCGGTACAGGATGTCGGCAAAAGCGCCGAGGTCGTCCGCGTCGAGGAGATACACGTTCTCGCTTAAGGACTTGTCGTAGGCGTCCAGCGCGTTGTTCAATGCGTGGTTGAAGTGTTGTCTGGTGATCTTGTCGCCCATCATTCGACCACCAGGCTTGCCGCGCCGACTTTCACACAATCCTGCAAAGCGTTTTCGCCGACCTGTTTGATGATCGCGGACAATGCTTTGGGTTTGATCTGGTAGCAGTCCGCGTACTGTTGGATGGGGAAGTGTTTTTCGAATGCGCCGGCGTCGAGGTTGCGTTTGCCTTTCTTGATTTTCACGGTCAATGGTCCGGCAGCGTATTCGCCGGGCTCGCGGTTCTCCATGAGTTCGGCTTTCAATCCGTCGGCTTCTTCCTGCAGGTCGGCGATGCGGCTTTTCAGTTCCACGTACCGTTTGGCCAATGTTTCGAGGTTCTGCGCGCTCATTTGCTTGTTCCTTTCACGATGATGCTGGTTTTGGTGGGGATGACGCTGGTCTGGTGGTGCGGGTAGCGCGTCGGTGCGTTTCCACGACGTCGAACGCGGGCGTGGTTCGCATGGCCGGCCCCAATGGTCCGCACGTGCGGCAGTACGGCATGTGTCCCCTCTGCTTGCTCATTCCACGTCCTCCACGGTCGATTGCGTCATGCCGTCGTCTTCGGTGGCGGGATTCGTTTCCTTGCACCGTCGGCTGATGATCACGGTGTCGCAGGTCCTTGGATTGCGTAGGAGCCGGCTGATGGCCGCGCCTTCCTTGACGACGTTCTGGCAAATGTCGATGCATTTCGCGACAGTTCCGGCAGGCGTGCCCATCAGCCCTTCTTTTCGATGGTCTGGTCCGCTTTGTCGATGAATGCCGCGGCTGCGTCGCCGATTTTGCTGGCCGCCGGGTAGAGGCTCGCGAGGTCGGCGCTCATGTCCTCGTCGTCGATGAGGGTCTGCACAACGTATTCACTGGTGTTTTTCATGGTGTTTTCTCCTATCTGGGTATGTATTCCTGTTTGAAGTAGATGCTGGCCCTCGTGCATGGCGTGTATGGCTGGCCGTGCCATGTGAGCGGGTCGCCGCTTTTCCGTTTGCGTGGCCTGCCGTGCGCGCCAAGCACGTACTGGTCGGGACGGTGCACGTGCACGCTGGCTTCGATGATCTGCCGGTCGTCCCGGTAGGCGACGCCGTTCAACGCGTCGGTGAACAGTTTCGCCAGATTGTCCCAGTCACGTCCGCGCCGTGTTGCCGTCCAGAACGTGAGCGCCAGACAGACAGGGCCTTCATATGGCGGCAGGTTCGGATACCGGCTGCGCCATTCCGAGTACACGCGGTTCTCGGCTTCCCGCGTCCGCGTCGGGGTGATGCCGTGTCCCTGGTAGACGCGTGGACGACCTTTCGACTGCGGGTCGCCAGGCACGGTGAGCTCGCACACCATTGGCCATTCCGGCAGGCTTAATGTTTCGAGACTCAATCCAGGTCACTCCATTCGGGTGTTCTGCCGGTGGTGAGGAAGCCTCCGCGTCGGGTCCGCGCGTTGACGAGCAATCCCATGTCGGCGAGCCTGTGCATGTCGCCCATCACGGTGCTCCGGGGGATGTTGAGCCGTGAGGCCACCTTGTGGCTGCTGGGCGTCACTCCTTCCATCTGCAGTGCGATGATCGTCTCGTACACGCGTTGGATGCGTGGTTTCACGTCGATGTCACGCCGGGTGCGGCGTCTCATCCGCGTGATGTACTCGCGTTCGTCGTGGAGGAGCCGGTCGAGGTCGATGCCGGTCTCCTGGCTCCATGTCTTCGGCGAAGTGTGGTGGCCGTGGCTTCGGGATGCGCCGTAGCGGATGCTGCCACGGTTGACCGGAGCGTACTTCGCGTGCAGTTGGAGGCTGGTCGCGCCGCTAGGCATCACTGTCCTCCTCCATGCCGTCGTCCCTGGACGCGAACCGCACCACCAGCCACAACGCGGTGGCGAGATACACGCCCTCGACCACAAGCGCGCCCGCAAGGCTACCGCCATGCCAGGTGAGCATGAGCGTCACGCTGGCGACGAGGCCGACGACCGCGAGCAGGAACTTGACCCTGCGCAGCGGATAGTTCGGCCGTTTCGCCTCGCGTTCCTTCTGGTCCTCGATACGGAAATCGTTGTCGGTCATCTGGTGCCTCCCGTTTCGTTGTGGAGTTGGTAGTCGAATGTCTCAAGCTCGCCCGCGGTGATGGATGCGAGCGTGCAGGCGCCGTCGGGCAGTAGTTCCACGAGTTGGGCCCCGCCTTTCGGACTGATGCGAACCGCGTATCCGCTCATGCCAAGCATGACGATGCTCGCCTTCGGCGGTTCGGGTGGCGTCAGCAGCGTTTCCACGTCGATTCTCCTGAGTGCCATCACAGCTCCTTGTTGATCGTGTCGACGATGAGATCCACGATTCCGGTGACGTCAAGGTCGACGTAGCCGACGATGTGGCCGAGAGGCCTCATGGCCTTAGCATCCCCATCCGCGAACGCGTGGACCAGTTCGCCCCGTGTTTCGAATTCGTCGAACACCGCCTGCACGCAGGCCTTGCGAATCGTTTTCATGCCTATTCCTCCTCGTATTCGGTCGTGCACTGGTACAGGTGGTCGCGGAAGTATTCGATCATCGGCTCCTTCGGGTACATGACGGTCCTTCCGACCTTCACGAATTTCGGGCCGATGCCGTCGCTTCTCCAGTGCGCGAGCGTGCTTTCCTTGATGCCGCAGCGGTCGGCAATGTCCTTCGTCGTGTTCATCGGCTTCAAAGCAGCCGCCAACGACGCGAATGCCCCATCGTCTTCCATCACGCGCCCGCTTCCAACGTCGGCTTGAGGAACAGGTTGGTGAAGTACGTCTGCCCCTTGCCGGTGACCTTCGGCGTCTTGTTGACCGTGGTGTGTCCGTCGGCGTGCGTGACGGTCGTCTCCTTGATCTCGAACAGTCCGAGGTTCATGCTTTTCTGGGTCGGCATGTTCCAGCTGGAGCCCTTGGCTTTGATGAGCCATCCGTGTTCTCGCAGCCACGCGAACAGGCGCTTCTGGCCGATGTCGATGCCGTTGCCTTTCAGGATCTTCGCAAGGTCGCCCACGAGGATGGACGTTTTGGCGCTTTCGACCGCATTGGCGAACAGTACCTTTTGCCTTCCTGCGCCTTGAGCTGCCGCGCCTGTTCGTCGACTTTGGATTGCAGCCATTTCAGGCTGGCGAGCGCCATCTGTTCGGGTGTCATCCGTTCCTGGCCGGCCATGTACCCGCCATGCCTGCGAATCGAAGGCAGCACCTCGTGAGTTACCCAGCGTTTGAACTCGTGAGCTTCGGGCTTGCGGGAGCCGAGCACGAGGACATACAGGCCGGCTTCGTTGACGATATTGGTCTCACCCTGACGCCCTAGATTGAACCTAGACCGTTCATCATCGTCAAGCCTTTTCAAGGCATCGGACGGATTGCTGATTTCGAGGATGTCGCATACGTCCTTGGCCGACGAACCAGGGCTCCCCCGCCTTATCGGTCAGGTACGCAATGGGGCGCCCTTGAAATCGAACTTCTGGATTTCATTGTTCATTAGATTCTCCTTAGAATCGAGTTTGTGAGTAGTTTTCTTGAGGATCCGGCAGGCTGGGCTTCGACCATCATCGCCGGGGCGTCTTTGGCGTGGAACGTTCTGCAGCAGTTTCAAATCCACTCCATTCGCCGTAGGGACGATTTGTCCAAAACCGATCTGGAGCCTTTTCTTGATTCCACGTCAAACAGCATCGTGTATTTCCGGCTTGTTGGGCCTCTGACGATGTATGACGTCCGAATCCCCCCTCAGGCAACGTTGGGAACAAGCCCCTATACGCCGCTGTTGGCCAAGCGGTTAAGGCCGAATCAGATCTGCCATACCGGTTTCACCGGCGAGAATGCTGTGCTGCTGCTTCCCGATGATTTCGAGATTGAGTGGCGGTCGTCCCACATGTCGCGCAGTCATAAGATTCGTGTATCTCTGACCGAGATAAAGAAGGAGGCGTGGAACCGCAGCTCGAAGAGGGTTCAGCAGATTCGCGAGAGGGCTTCGAGGCCGTAACCAACTGTTCTGCATCAGTCGCGTTCTCGTGGCGATGAGTCAACGAATCGAATATGCCACGCAAGGTCGCACACAAACCGGAATGACGCTCCCTGCGGGCGAGATGCATCCCGTATCAACGCCAGCGAGATAAGTCCACGCACCACCGAAGCTGCATGGGCCGTAACTTGATCCGTCGGTGACCACATCGAAGCAGTCGCCCTGCTTCACGTCGTCAATCCAATATTCGGATGGAAGCACATCAAGGCATGGCCCTCCGTCCGCTTCAATGGCACGGCATTTCCAGATGAGACGCTTGAAATCGCCCACCTGACCGGGTTCCTTAGGAATGCTCTTATCCATCCCCGTGCAACCGTTGCCGAAATCGACCCGTTCAAGCGGTTCACCTGGAATCCATTCGCGGACATCGGATCTCTTCATCTTCCTCATTTCGGATTCTCCTTTCGATTCATGCGTCGGCGAGCGCTGATTGCTTTCCCGACGTGTTTCGTTTGAGGGCCTTCCTACCGAGTGGGAGAATGAGCAGACCCACGCAAAGAAGGGAGGTGAGAATATGAGCAATGGATCCGATTTCGCGAAGGCGAGCGCCGTGTTTGGGAAGGCCGCCGAAACGTCCGATCCCGACGAGAGGATGAGAGCCCTGTGCCAAGGTCTTTCCCTCCTCGCCAAGGGATTCGATTCGATGGATGCTTCCATGGCATCCGCCGCCTACTGTCTCGACGTGCTCTCGGATAAGTTCTGAACGGAGTTCCTGTATCTCCGTGCTTAGTCGGTCCGCGGCCTGATTGATGTGCTCGAGAATCGAGCCCATGACTTCAGTCGTCATGTCGCGGGCGACAACTGCCGTCCGACCTCGATGCCGATCCTCGCAGGTCAAGGTGGACAGGTGGCTCCTCCTGTCGTCGCCCACTGTTCCGATAACCGTTCGAGCTGGTTCCTCGCGGACGGCTTTTCTTATCGCGCCCAGCATCGCCGGGTGCAGGCGTTCGAACTCCTCAACGGAGATCGGGTTCGTGGATTCGTCCGGTGTTTCGGCCGGAATATTGATGCTCATTTCGGATTCTCCTTTCGATTCATGATTTGGCGAGCGCCGATTGCGGTTCTTTTTCTTCTGAATTTGCTGCAATGAAGATGTCAAGACCGTCTTGCCATTTCAATGCCGGAGCAATCTTGTCGAGAACGCGAATCGGCCATTCCCGTTGATTGCGCATGTATCGATTCATGACGACTCGATTGATTCCAACTGCATCGGCAACGTCGGATTGAGTGATTCCAAGTCGAGCCATCCTGACTTTTATTGCCTGTGTCACGTATTCATTGCTTGTCACATCACCTCCATTCCCCGAATATTCGGGACTTTGTTCGACGTTTACCGAATATTCGGTGAACATGCTTTCAATGTACTCCCGAATATTCGGTATGGCAAATTCGACACGCCGAACGGTGTAAAGATGTAACTTCCCGAAAATTCGAATACAGTCATCGCTATGGATAGCAGCACAACACGCACCGATCTGGTGATTTGCAAATATATCAGCCAAGCAATGGAAGCCAATGGCATTACCCAGGCCGACCTCTCCAAGGCTCTTGAAGGACGATCAAAAGGTTATGTCAGCGACCGAGTACTCGGTAAAAGAAGTTGGGCAATCAGCGAGTTAGACAGACTCGCTCCACTCTTTGGGCTTCCGGACGCTCTTTCCCTGGTCGCGGCAGCCTGTGGGTCAATCTCCAGCGAGGCCGCCCGCGCCTACGAGGCCCGCGAGCGCGAGTCCCGGATCACCGATGATCTGGTCGAGCCGAGATTCGAGGACCTGCCGCCCCAGGAGCTTGCAGCCAACACTGACAGGAACCGTGATCTGGAGGCGGAGACTCCGGAGGAGTGATGTGTTCCGCGGCTTTGCGGAAACTTATTATTATACACCTTTTTTGGATTATTAAAAATGACCGAATTCGACCACTTTTACGGTGGATAAGTCAAAATCGTTGAAAGGACAACGAAACGCCGGACGAATAGCGGAACCCGTTAGGAAAACCGGCCGAAACAGGAAAAAGAGAAGGGAAACATCGACGGTAACGATCGAATCACTGAGACGACAGGCCATGCTGATGCGTATCCGCATCATCGAGGACACGCTCCCGGCGGGCGTCTGTGGATACTGGCACGACGCCAGCAGCACCATATGGCTCCACGACAAGCTCAACAGCAGGCAACGCTATGCACCCTGCAGCACGAGCTTATTCACGCCGGACACCACGACCCGGGATGCGGCGGCCGATACGGAGCCAAGTGCGAGTGCCGCTGCCGCAGGAGACCGCGCTGGCATTGATCAGCCCCGTGGACTACG
>ENA-OPZM01000694-OPZM01000694.1-human-gut-metagenome-genome-assembly--contig:-NODE-694-length-13892-cov-1.813948_pt1 | contig 13892 bp, 18 predicted proteins | sample MGYA00242478_ERZ504493 | MGnify/ENA primary metagenome ERZ504493 (study PRJEB26092, sample SAMD00036227) | human gut metagenome | host: Homo sapiens | study: EMG produced TPA metagenomics assembly of...
CTGCGTTTTTGACAATTCACCGTAATTTTTTCGGTCGTTTTCCCATCTCACGAACAGACCTCCCGCACTTTACTGCGGATTCTCTGCAGTGCATTGTCGATTGCCTTCGGCTGCTTTCCAAGTTTTTCTGCAATCTGCGTATAATCGTACCCTTTCAGATACAATTCCAGCACCTGGTACTCAAATTTGCTGAGCCGTTCTTTGATCCGCTCATGCATGCCGATTACGTTTTCCCGGCTGATCATGATCTCCTCCGGTGTCTCCTCGTCCACCAGGCGCAGCTCCTGCTCGGAAACCGGTTCACTTAACGAGACGAAGCTGTTCAGCGGCTGATGCTTCTGGCGCTGGGACGATGCCACTGCAGAATACATCTGACGGTCGATGCACAGGCCGGCGAAGGTGGCAAACGATGCCTCCTTCCCCGGTTTGTAGTCACGCACTGCCTTAAAAAGTCCGAGCATGCCCTCCTGGATCAGATCCTCGTGATCTCCGCCCACCAGGTACAGCGCCCTCGCCCTGGTCCGCACCAGCGATTTGTATTTGTCGATCAGATAATCGGTAATCTCGCGTTCTCCTGCCCGCAGACGCGCAATCAGCTCCTCATCCGTACAGGTATCGTAATCTTTCACCATCATATCTCTTGTATCCTTCATCTTTCTTCCGCCGGAGCGTAATGTGATTTTCCGCAATTTCTAGCAGCTTCTCTGTCTTACAATCTCATAAGCGAGCACGCCGGCTGCCACGGAAGCGTTCAGAGAGTCGATATCGCCTTTCATCGGAATTGTGGCTGTGAAGTCGCAGTTTTCTCTCACCAGACGGCTGACACCCTCTCCCTCATTTCCGATTACAAGGCCGATCGGTCCTTTGAGGTCGAGATCATACATTCTCTGTCCGTTCATGTCCGCGCAGACAAACCAGATGCCCTTTTCCTTCAGCATTTCCATGGTCTGCACCAGATTCGTCACCTTTGCCACCGGTGTGTAATTTAATGCACCTGCCGACGTTTTGGCAACGGTTGCTGTCAGGCCGACTGCGCGGTGCTTCGGCACGATGACACCATGTGCGCCTGCCAGGTTTGCGGTACGGATGATCGCACCGAGGTTATGCGGATCCTCAATGCCGTCCAGCAGAAGGATAAATGGCGGCTCTCCTTTCTCCTCTGCGCGCGCGAGGATGTCCTCAACGGTTGCATAACTGTAGGAAGCCACCTGTGCAATGACACCCTGATGCTTTCCGGTGGTGGACAGCTCGTCAAGACGTTCTTTTTCTACATAATTGATGATGGTATCGTGTTTTTTCGCCTCACGGATGATCGTGCGGATCGGGCCGTCCTGGCTGCTTGCAAGGACGAACAGCTTGTCCACGGTCTTGCCGGAGCGGAACGCCTCGATGACAGCGTTTCTTCCCTCTACCATGCCGCCTGTAAACTCCTCATCCGCCTGCTGTACTTCCTGTTTTCTGTCTCTGTCACGGTAATCTCGTTTCCCCTTAAAGTCACGTTTTTTTCCGTCTTTTCTCTCAAAGTTTCTCTTGTCGTTTCTGTTGTTTTCTCTCATATCATTCCTGTTCCGCGGTCCCAAAAGCAGTGGGAACTTTTGCTTTTTCAAAAGCCCCACTGCCCTGCCGCTTCTTTTTTATTTTCTGAATCTTATCTGCTCTCACACTTCGCCAAGTCCTGCCCGGATCAGGTCGATCATCCGCTTGTAATCCCCTTTCAGGTACAGATACCCCATCACGGCCTCAAACCCGGTTGCCCGGCGGTAGTCGATCGTGGACGCATTTTTTGCCTTGGTATAGGATTTCGCATTTCTGCCTCTTTTATAAATCTGTTTTTCCTCTTCGGTAAACAGCGGCTCCAGAATTTCAATCATCGCCGACTGTTTCTCCGCCTTTACAAGCCCTGCCGCATGGCGGTGCAGCTTGTTGACCTGCATATTTGCTTTCCGCACCAGAATCGTGCGGATGACGATCTCATACGCAGCATCCCCGATGTAGGCCAGCGTAAGCGGCGAATACATGCGGATGTCATGCTGTTCCAGTCCGAATACCTCCGAAAGATAATCCTTCTCCCCGAAAACCGCCTCTGGAAAAAGCTCCTCGTTTTCTGTCTCTTTGCCCACTTCCGTCACTTCTGTTCTGTCCTTTCTTTTTCCTCATCTGACGCAGCTCGCCCTCCAGCTCGAGCACACGGTTCGTAAGCTCCGTATTCTCCTGCTGGAGTACTTTGATATCCTCGAAAATCGGGTCCGGCAGATGAATGTGATCCATGCTTTTTCTCGGAATCCGCACATCATTCTGCTTCACAATGTGCCCCGGCACGCCGACGACGGTACAGTTCGGCGGAACCTCCTCGATCACAACCGATCCGGCTCCGATTTTGGAGTTTTCCCCGATCGTAAACGATCCGATGATCTTCGCGCCGGCGCTGACCATAACATTGTCCTTCAGCGTCGGATGACGTTTCCCGGTCTCCTTACCATTACCGCCGAGCGTCACGCCCTGATACAGCGTCACGTTGTCTCCGATAATGGCTGTTTCTCCGATAATCACACCAGAACCATGATCAATAAACAATCCCTTTCCGATCGTCGCACCCGGATGGATTTCGATACCGGTTTTTCTCGCTGCCCGCTGTGAAATCCATCTGGCCAGAAAGTAATGGCCTTTCAGATATAGCTTGTGCGCCCGTCTGTACTTCAGCATAACACGAAATGAAGGATACAGCAAGACTTCCATGGGAGAATGTATCGCCGGATCCCGCTCCTGAATCACCTGAAATTCCTCTTTAAAATACGCGAAAAAACTCATCTTTCCTCTCCTTGCCTCCTGCTGGGACTTTTCCGGATTTTTATTTCTTACCATCATTCTGCATAACAGTAATATTCAAAAACGGAGCTGTTTCATCTCCGATAAAGACGAAATAGCTCCGTGGTTCCACTTTACTTTAAGGGCATGCATGCCCTCTTCTTTTCTTCTGCATAACGTGCAGGACCCGTGCCGGACTACCCACTTTTTCCGCTTCACCCGGCCTGCTTCCGGACGCACTTCAAAAATCCTCATTTCAGGCAGCTTCCAGCCCATTTGTCTGCCATTCTCTGTGAAACAATTCTGATTTTCTACTTTTTCCGTTCCAAGCCTTTTTCTGTTTCCGTTTGTTCTAGTTTATGCAAATTTTTCTCGTTTGTCAAGCAAATTTCCGCCGGATCCACTTGCTGATTTCGACCGCCGGAATGACAAGCAGTCCAAGGCCGATCGCCACATCATATTCCAACGCGCTGATCCGCTCAAAACCGAACGCACTCGACAGTACCGGGATGTAAATGACGGCGGATGTGAGGACAAATGAGAGTGCCATCGCGCCCCACAGATACTTGTTCTGATGCTTCATATGGAAAATAGAACCTTTCCGTGATCTCATATTGAAGGAATGGAAAATTTCCACCATAGAGAGTGTCAGAAACGCCATCGACATGCCGTCCGGGCTGTTGACGATTTCCCAGCGGCCGGCTTCCAGATAGTGGCCGATGAAGTAGGACGCCAGCGTCAGCACCGTAATCACGATGCCCTGAAACGCAACATCAAAGCCGAGGCCGTCCGCAAAAATACCGTCATCCGCATTTCTCGGCGGGCGTTTCATGATGTCTGCCTCACCGTCCTCCATACCGAGCGCCAGCGCCGGGAAGCAGTCCGTAATCAGGTTGATCCAGAGCAGATGCACCGGATTTAAAATCGTAAAGCCCATCAGCGTCGCGCAGAAAATCGACAGCACCTCGGCAAGGTTCGATGCCAGAAGGAACTGAATTGCCTTACGGATATTATCGTAGATTCGTCTTCCTTCCTCAACCGCCGCGATGATCGTCGCAAAGTTGTCGTCCGCGAGCACCATATCTGCCACATTTTTCGTCACATCCGTTCCCGTGATGCCCATTCCGATGCCGATATCCGCACGCTTGATCGACGGCGCATCGTTGACTCCGTCTCCTGTCATCGCGGTGATTCTGCCTTTCCGCTTCCACGCATCGACAATCCGCACTTTATGCTCCGGCTGGACGCGTGCGTAAACAGCATATTCTCGATTCTCCGGTCAAGCTCCTCATCGCTTAACTGGTCAATCTCGGCTCCCGTTACCGCTTTCCAGCCCGCCTCCAGAATACCCAGCTCTTTTGCAATAGCAACCGCTGTGTCTTTGTGGTCACCCGTAATCATCACCGGACGGATGCCTGCCCCGCGGCATTCCCGGATCGCATCGACTACTTCCGGCCGCACCGGATCAATCATACCGCAAAGTCCTAAAAAGCAGAGATCCTGCTCCAGAAAGTCCGGCTCCTGGGAGGACGGCATCTGGTTCCACGCTCTTCCTGCTGCCGCCAGCACGCGGAGTGCCTGGTCTGCCATCGCCTTGTTCTGCGACAGGATTTCCTGCCGGAATGCTTCTGTCATCGGCTGTTTTCTGCCATCACGCCAAACGGAGGTACACCGCTTCAGAATCTCATCCGGTGCGCCTTTTGTGCAGGAAAAATACGTTCCGTCGTTTGCGCGGTGGATCGTTGTCATGCGTTTCCGCATCGAATCAAATGGCGCTTCCCCGACACGCGGATACTGGACGGACAGGCTCTTCTTCGGGCATCCCTCTTTCTGCGCATCGTTGACCAACGCACATTCCGTCGGTTCTCCGACTGCCTCGCCGTTTTCGTCCGGCTCCGCATCGGAGCAGAGTGCCATGACGGATACGAGACGTTTTATATCACTTCCCTCATGTTTTACCACGGTCATCTTATTCTGGGTCAGCGTTCCTGTCTTATCCGAGCAGATCACCTGCGTACAGCCGAGCGTCTCGACAGCCGTCAGTTTCCGGATCACCGCATTCCGCTTTGACATTTTGGTCACACCGATGGAAAGCACGATTGTGACAACTGCTGCAAGTCCTTCCGGAATTGCCGCTACGGCAAGGCTGACGGCTACCATAAAGGTATTTAAGATGTTCTGCGGCGTCACGCCTCTTTTAAAATACCGACAATGAAAATCACGGCACAGATGGCGAGCACCATCACGCTTAAGATTTTGCTGAGCTGGTTCAGCCGCTTCTGCAGCGGTGTGCTCTCATCCGCCGACTGCGTCAGAACATGGGCGATTTTTCCCATCTCGGTTTTCATACCCGTTCCGGTGATAACAGCGCGGCCGCGGCCATAGACAACGGTGCTTCCCATATAGACCATGTTTTTCCGGTCCCCGAGCGGAACCTCGCTGCTGCGCCGGCGTTCAGAACATCCGCTGTTTTATTGACCGGGACAGATTCTCCCGTCAGCGCTGCTTCCTCGATTTTCATGCTGGCACTCTCTAAAATACGGCCATCCGCCGGAACAGCATCGCCCGCTTCGAGAATTACAATATCACCGGGTACGAGCTCCTCGCTCTTTTTCACTTCCATTTTCCCGCCGCGCATCACCTTCGACGTGGCTGCCGCGATCTCCTGCAGAGCTTCAATCGCTTTCTCTGCCTTGCTCTCCTGCAGAACACCGAGCACCGCATTAATGATGACAACGGTGAGAATAATGACCACATCAGCGTACGATTCGCCTTCATACGCCGATGTGATGCCGGAAATCAGCGCTGCGGCGAGCAGGATCAGGATCATCGGGTCTTTCAGCTCTTCGAAAAACCGCTGCAGATTGCTCTTCTTTTTTCCCGCCGCCAGCCGGTTAGGTCCGTGTTCGGAAAGCCGCCGCGCAGCTTCCGCCTCGGAAAGTCCCTGATCCGTTGTCTGTAACTCATCAAGAATCTTCGAACTTTTTTCCAGATACTCTTTCATTTCCATCCGTCCTTTCTTCTGAAAACGCTTTTTGCGTTCCTGTGATAAGTTCCCACTGGTACACCGGTCTCTTTCTATATAGAAAAAGACCTATCCGCACCATATTTGTTGATACAGATAAGTCTTGTCATTTCATACAAAGCCAGAAGAAATGCTTTTTCTTCGGTTGTTGGCCTTATAGCGTCACGTATGCCGCCGACTACTCCCTTATTCTTCTTCCAGTCTACCACATCTTCCGGCCTTGTGCAATCGCATTTCTCTTTTATTCTTCTGCGTTCTTTGCGCATCCTGGGCAGCCGCTGCATCCGCCTGCAATCCGGTCGTCCGGCATCAGGTCGAGTGCCTTGGAAATGCAGCAGATCGCCTGTGCGGAAATTCCCTCTTTCTTTCCGGTAAAGCCAAGTCCTTCCTCGGTCGTTGCCTTGATATTGACCTGATCCTCTTCGAGATGAAGCGCCTCCGCCACATTTTTCACCATCGTGTCGATGTATGGCAGGAGCTTCGGCTTCTGTGCAATAACGGTTGCATCGATATTTTCAATCAGATACATCCGCTCCTCGAGCATCTCACCCACTTTTTTCAGCAGTTCGATGCTGTCTGCGCCCTCATACGCCGGATCATTGTCCGGAAAATGGCGTCCGATGTCCCGCAGTGCTGCAGCGCCGAGAAGCGCATCCATAATGGCATGGACCAGCACATCTGCATCGGAATGTCCAGAAGGCCATATTCATACGGGATTTCCACACCGCCCAGAATCAGTTTCCGGTTTTCCACCAGTTTATGCACATCGTAACCCATTCCTACTCGCATTGTTCGTTCCTCCGCTTCGTTACTTTCTAGTTAAATCCATACAGCTTCTGCGCTACCTTGTAGGCATAGACTGCAATTTTCTGTCCCGGTTTTGATTTGCTGCTCATAACAGTTCCGAAAATGCCGTGGCGGATGCGGAAGTAATCGGCTGCATCCTCCTGCTTCAGGTATCTCCACAGATCGTTCTTTTTCTCGAGATTTTCTTCCGTTCCGGAGCGCATCATCATCACGGAAGAAACCGTCATAATAATGGTCAGATAGCTGATCATATATTTCCGCAGGTACTTCGACAGCCCTTTCTGTTCACCAAGGTAATCGATCATCAGCTTGTTGACACGGATCTGCTGGTCAATTCTGCCGATCATGACTTTCTCGTTAACCGACTGGTCGGCTCTTCCAATAAAGTAGCGGTAGAAATTGACATCGAGATAATACATCGTTTTGACGTACGGAAGCGGAATAAACGCAACCAGATTATCCACATAGAAGGTGTGCTCCGGCAGCTTCATGCCGCACTCTCTTAAAAGAGAAGTCCGGTAAATCAGCGAATGCATCAGCAGATAATGTGTTTTGCCGAGAGCTTTCGCCTCATCCCATCCGAAAAAGCGGCCTTCCGGCAGCGATTTCGCATAGCGCATCACACGTTTTCTCTTGGCGCCCTCTTTTTCATACACATAGTTACTGATCAGAAGGTCGAGTGTTTTCGGTCCGCGTACGACTTCTGCCAGAACATTTAAAATCTTCTGGTATGCCTCTGGGTTTACCCAGTCATCACTGTCCACAACCTTAAAGTACAGACCCGTCGCATTTTCCACACCCGTGTTGACTGCTCCGCCGTGGCCCTTGTTTTCCTGATGAATCGCTTTTACAATCGTCGGATATTTTTCCTGATAGCGGTCTGCAATCTCTGTGGTTCCGTCCTTGGAACCATCGTCCACGATCAGAATTTCTACTTCTTCTCCGCCGACCAGCAGCGAATCGATACATTTCTCCATATATGCTTCTGAATTATAGCATGGTACTGCAATTGATTAAAATCTTCATCTTTTTTCATCCCTGCTCTTTTTTTGCTCCTTCTGCCGTTTCAGGCACGTTCCAGATCTGTATATTTTGCGTATTCCGCAAACGCAGACGGAATGGCATATCTTTCAGCCGCGGTTTTCGCATCCGCAAAAATCAATCCGGCTTTTTCTTCCCCTTCCTGCTCCACATCGTTTCCTGCAATTTTAATGGCGTATCCTGTGATATGCCACTCGACATGGGAAAAAATGTGCTTGTACGGCGGCAATGCCTGAATATGAAGCGGCGTCACGCTGAATTTTTCTGCCTCTTCAAGTGCTTCCTGTTCGGAGAGCACGCCATCGAAGTTCGGGAACTCGTAAAGTCCCGCCAGAAGTCCTTTTTTTGGCCGTTTCCGCACTGCTGTGTGCGCACCGTCCAGAAATAACAGAACGGTTCTGTCTTCGATTCTGCGCGGCTTTGCGCTCTTTTTAAACGGATATTCCGTCCAGGTCTGATGCCGTCCCGCCAGACACTGGTCAAAAAGCGGACAGACTTCACATTTTGGTGCGCCGTTCGGCAGACAGACCATTGCGCCGAGATCCATCATCGCCTGATTGAAGGCTCCCGGATCTTCTGCCGGCATGATTTCGGTCAATTCCGCTTCCACGCGGTTTTTCACGGACTGCTTTAAAATGTCCTCACCGTCCTCCCGGAGGCGTGCCATCACACGAAGCACATTTCCGTCCACCGCCGGCACCGGAATGCAAAACGCGATCGATGCAACGGCTCCCGCTGTGTAATTTCCAATTCCCGGAAGTCCTTTTAAGGCTTCGTAATCTGCCGGAAATACACCGTCATACACTTCCATAATTTTCTGTGCGGCCTTCTGCATATTCCGCACACGGTTATAGTAACCAAGGCCTTCCCAGAGCTTCAAAAGCTTTTCCTCGGGACAGACCGCAAGTGCTGCGACATTGGGCAGTTCACGCATAAACCGCTCATAAAACGGCTTGACCGCCTCCACCCTCGTCTGCTGGAGCATAATCTCGGAAACCCAGATTTCATACGGGTTCTTTTTTTTCTCTCCACGGCAGCACTCTTTTATTTTCGCCATACCATTTCAATAATGCTTTGTGATTGTGTCCTGCATAGTAATCTCCTGTTAATATATCATTCTTATTTTGCCACATTTTCCTCCAAAATGCAAAATAAACATTGCGCTCTCACGTGTTTTTGATTAAAAATTAATAAATACTTTAAAAGAATAACCAAAACCCTTAAGATATGGAGGAAAAACTCTTGATCGACAGTATTATTTTTGATGTGGACGGCACCCTGTGGGACTCCACAGACGTTGTTGCCGACGCATGGAATCAGATTATGGAAAAAGAAACTGATATGACACCAAACCTCACCGGAGCCGTGTTAAAAGGCCTGTTCGGCCGCCTGCTCCCGGATATCGCCGCCGTCATTTTCCACGAATATCCAAAGGAGCGCCAATTAGAACTGATCGAGGCATGCTGTGCCAAAGAGCATGAGGCACTTCTTGCGACACCGGCTCCTGTTTATCCGGGACTTGTCGATGCACTTTCTATTCTTTCCAGACATTACCCGCTTTATATCGTAAGCAACTGCCAGGCGGGCTATATCGAAGTTTTTCTGGAAGCACAGGCCTCGGTCACTATTTCAAAGGCCATCTCTGTCCTGGCGATACCGGAAAGGCAAAGGCAGACAACATCCGTACAATCATCGAACAGAACCATCTGCAGCACGCGGTCTATGTCGGCGATACCGACGGCGACTACAAGGCGACACACGAGGCCGGAATCCCGTTTGTCCATGCCGCATACGGTTTTGGTCAGACCAAAACCCGGACTACACCATCACTTCCCCGATGGATCTTGTCACACTGTTCGTACCGGAAAATTAATTTTTAACAGTTTCTTTCTCATAAAAAATACGCATTCCTGTTTTGATAACGGAATGCGTATTTTTATGTTCTATTTCTTCTTTTCTCAGCTCTCGCCCTTACCTGGGTAATCATCGTCACCCGTATGGTCTCCCTGATCCGGTGCGCTCGGTTCCGGTGTCGACGGGGTCTCGGTCGGTGCTACGGTCGGCTCCGGCGTAGACGGGACCTCGGTCGGTGCTGTGGTCGGTTCCGGCGTAGACGGGGTCGATGGGGTTGATGGGGTTGATGGGGTTGATGGAGTTGACGGCGTGTAATCATCGTACGTGTAGGATGGCGTTCTCGTCGGCGTTACTGTCGTGGTATTCGTCGTATCATCGACATTTTCGTCATCTGCTTCCGGTGCCTGTGTCACAGTAAGCGTGTCTTCACTTACCTCATAAGCTTCGGAATAATAAATGATAACCGGTGTTCCGTCATCGACATTGTCATATAATGCCTGTGCCACTGCAGTCGGAAGTGCAACAGATCCTGTCGTCGATCCTGCAGTCAGATACAGGTTTCCGCCGAAACTACTTCTCCAGGAAGCATCGTAGAAACCAATCTCTCCATTGAACGGAATCCAGGAATCCACATCTCTTTCCCAGGAATAGCTGCCGTCTGCCTGAAGCTCTCCGTGCAGTTTTTTCTGGCTTTCTTTTGCTGCGGTTGTGTAGATACCCGGCTTCGTGTAGCTGCTCTGCTCCATCAGACCGGTTACACAGTCACCGTCGACAACCAGATTTCCATCTTTGTAGAGCCAGATATGCTGACGGCTGGCATCAACCTCAACATACGTCTTGCCGAATCCGTTGTTCTCTGTGGAAGCAGCAAACTCTCTCTGCGCATACTGCGGCTCTCTTGCATCTGCTGCGTGAGCATCTACTTCTTCTGCGATCTTTGCAATCTCCTGCTCCTGATCCACTTTCCATCCGTAGCCTTCCTGGCTGATGGTCACGCGCCTTCGATACCGGTTGCGGGAAGGTGTGATCCTTGCCATCGGTATCAATCGCTGCCGCAAGATTTGCCACATATTCTTTTACTCTTTCATTCCACTGGTTTTCATCTTTGGAATAATTTCCATCCGCATCGACTGCCAGCCAGTCTTTCATGGTATTTCCGTCAAGAACCTGTGTTGTTCCATCCGGCATACTGTATGTGATGCTTGCGCGTACCAGTTCATTTAACTGATCCTTCTGTGCATTCAGTGTTTCGTCATCTGCTGTTACCAAGGTTCCGTCGTAAATGCCTGCTTTTTCAAGATCCACTTCGGTATCCGCATTGATCAGCGCGTTTTCGATGCACTGTTTTGCAAGGGTAAGATCCATTCCCTCACCCATAACAGCATCCACAATCTCAAACTCATTGTTCTGGAAGGTGATGTAGGCGCTGGCCGGTGCATTCTCACCGTCTGCGGACTGGAATTCGTCAAATCCATCAATCACCGCATCCAGTTTTTCCTGACTGTACTGCATGGTGACCTGGGAATCTTTCTCTTTTCCGCCATTTTCCAGGAACCAGAGGAAACTGTTCTGTTTCTTTAACACGCTCTCCACGCTGCCGTCTCCGGCGTAGGTGTAGTCGATGTCTTTTCCGCTGACACTCTTCGTATCATTGTCTTTGAATTTTACATTTAAGGTATAGTTTGCAGCCTGCTCTTTGATTTTCGTTTCTGCCTCTTTGGCCGTCATATCCGAGCAGTCTACTCCGTTGATGGTTGTTCCGTTAAAAAAATAATTCTGGTAATGGAACATTTTGCTTCCATAGAAAAAGCCTCCCACAGCAATAACAGCAACGGCTGCAACGGCGATAACCGCACCGCCTTTTCCCTTTTTCTTCTGCGGTTTTGCGCCATGCGGAATGTACTCTTCGTCGTCATCCTCATAATCGTCGTAGTCATCATCCTCATCGTCTATTTCCGGCATTGGGATATGGCCTACCGTGTCGCTGACGAGGCGCTCCATTGCGGCTTCCACCTGATCACCAAGCACTTCTTTCTCCGAACCTTGGTCTCTGTCTTCTCTTCTCCCAGCAGATCATCCTCATCTGCGAATGGATCGTTGATGATCAGATCATCATCCACCATCACTTCTTCCGGTTCCGATTCTGTTTTTGTCTCCGCCGGATCGTCATCAAAATCAACGAGACCTTCCAGTTTTTCGGTTGTCTGGCTTACACGTGAGACTTTCTTCGGTGTCTCAGCCGGCGTCTCTTCGATTTCTTCTTCCTCTTCTGTAAATTCCGGAATCTCGATGTCCTGCGTCACAGGCTCCACTTTGGTCTGCTTCATTTTCTGCTTCGCTTCTTCGTCTTTTGCACGCTCAGTTGCCTCAAGGACACTTCGCAGATTACTTAAATTTGCAGTCTCATCCGGGATGTGATCTTCGCTTTTTGTTTCTTTGCTTTCAAATTCAATGGAGTCTTCGATGTCTGCCAGTTCTTCCTGGAATGTTTCACCGCTCTCCTTTTCCGCCAGGTCACGGTCAATCTCTTTTTGCAGGGCAGCCCAAAGTTTACCGTCCTTTAAATCATCATCTTCAAACTTCATATTTTTTGCTCCTCATAGTTCTGTGTCTGCACTTTACTTACTTCTCTTCTTTTTTCCTTGTTTCAACTCACAGTCGGTATTTTCACGGAGTCTGACATGTCGAAAATAGTTCGACTGTGACTTACCTCATGTCAGTGGAGGATACCGATTTCTCTCCGCCCGCCACTACCGTTATGTTTCTTTTAACAATTCATCCCACCGCTTTAGAAGCGGGGGACTTCTTGTCTACTGATGTTAAAAATGCCCCTATAGATTTCTTCTTTTGTCCAAGGGCACATACACTGTTAAGTATATCATAAAATTCGACAAAAAGCAAAAAATTTGGTTTTGGCAAATTTCTCACTTTTTTTCGTAAATCACCTGTGGACTTCGTAAAAAAATATCTTCTGCAGCGCTTCTCCGAGGAAAATTCCAAGGGCAATTGCGCCTGCCGCGGTCGCTGTCTCTAAAAGATACGTTCCAACCATGTTTTCCGGTCCCATAACGATCGAGTAGACGATGCGGTACATACCGGCTCCCGGCACCATCGGGAGAATGCCCGGGATCACGAAAAGGATCACCGGCGCTTTGAAATGGCGCGCCATTGCCTGGGAAACCAGAGCGACGGCAACGGCGGCAAGAAAGTTTTTCATCAGAATGCCGTCGTTGAATACTTCCACGATCAGATAGACCGCCCAGCCGATCATACCGACACCGGCCGTGTAGCATTCCAGCTTTTTTGGTGCGTTCAACAGTCTTGAAAATCCCCAGATTGCAACCCAGGCTCCAAGGGATTTCAGGATGATTTCACCTGCTATTCTCATATTTTTGCTTTAACCTCATCTTTTTTTCCGTATCGGTTTTCTCTACCGCACCAGCGGACGGAGCAACAGCATGCCAAGTCCCACGCCGATTGCGATGGCCGCAGCGGTTACAAAACGCCTCCAGCATCCGTGCCGCACCGGAAATGTAGTCGCCGTGCAGGGTATCATACACTGCATTCGTGATCGCCACACCCGGTACGAGGGGCATGATGGATGCAATGATAATGACGTTCAGATCCATGGTCCCCGGCAGGTAATAAACACAGAGAATAGATGTGATCGCCAGCAAAAATGACCCGATACAGTTCACAAGAAACGACTGCATCCCGCTTTTTTTCCTCCGTAAACACCGATTCCTGATATAAAACCTGCAAGTGCAGATGCCAGCACTTCGTAGAACCCGGCTCCGAACATGATTGCAAAGCCTGCGGTCGTCGCCATCATCGCGAGCAGATTTTTTTAATTTCCGACTTGGCACGATAGATATCCCGCACCCGGTGGAACAGCGCATCCAGGTCGATATTTCCTTCGCAGAAATCGCGGGAAAGCTGATTGACCGCATGGATCCGGTTCAGATCCGTTGCACGGCTCTCTACGCTGCGCATAACAGTCATGGAATCCATCGACGGGTCGTCGAGTGTTACCACAAAGCCGGTCGTCAGCGCCAGTACATCCGCTGTTTTCAGGCCGGACATGCGCAGCATCCGCAGCATGGTATCCTCCACCCGCCACGTCTCCGCCCCGCTCTCCAGCAGGATTTCTCCCGCCATGACCGCGGTGTCCAGCAGCAGTTTATAGTCCATAGTTTTTGTCCTCTCAAATGTAACTCATATTTCACACATGCCAAACGATTGTACCATGAAGCAGTGTTCACTTTCAAGTTAATTCTATGCAAATTTGGCGATATCCGGGCGTTGGGATGTTCTGATGTTCACCCGCGCCATTCACAAATCTTTTCAAAGTTTCTTCAAA
>ENA-OPZM01000695-OPZM01000695.1-human-gut-metagenome-genome-assembly--contig:-NODE-695-length-13879-cov-2.080134_pt1 | contig 13879 bp, 22 predicted proteins | sample MGYA00242478_ERZ504493 | MGnify/ENA primary metagenome ERZ504493 (study PRJEB26092, sample SAMD00036227) | human gut metagenome | host: Homo sapiens | study: EMG produced TPA metagenomics assembly of...
CACAGATCAGCCTTGCTGGCCGCGTCATCCTCTTCAGATACCCGTCCCCGGATAAATACCTTGCTCTCCTCGTTCAGATACTGCTGGTTCTTTTCATAATCTCTGGGGAATACGATGACCTCCACACTTCCCGCCAGATCCTCCAGGGTGAGGAAGGCCATTACCTTATTATTCTTCGTATACTTAATGGTCTTGGCAGTGATCATGCCCCCCACCGTTTCTCTGGCTCCGTCATGGACCTTTGTCCTTCCCGTCTCTTCATCCAGCTGGAAGTCCAGGGTAGTCCTGGAAATGTTTTTCTTCCACTTTTCCTCATACTCCTCCAGAGGATGGCCGCTTAGATAGACCCCCAGCACCTCCTTTTCGAAGGCAAACTTCGTCTCCTTCTCATATTCTCCCACGTTAGGAAGCTGAATATCAAACTCTGCCTTCTGGTCATCGGATACAATATCAAACAGAGACATCTGTCCTGTCATGGAATATTTCTTTTCCTGGCTGACCTGCTCCAGCACCTGCAGATAGATGACCATAAACTGCTTTCTGGTCCCTCCCAGACTGTCAAAGGCCCCGGACTTAATAAAGCTTTCTATGGTCCGCTTGTTGACCTCTTTTCCGGAAAGCCGCTCGATAAAATCCTTCAGGTTCTTAAATTCTCCGCCTCTTTCCCTCTCCTCAATGATGGACTGGATCACCGGGCGCCCGATACTCTTGATCGCCGCCAGGCCATAGCGGATCTTTCCTCCGTCTACAGAGAAGTTTCCCACACCCTTATTGATGTCCGGGGGCAGGATCTCGATTCCCATCTGGCGGCAGGTATAAATATATTCTGACACCTTTCCTGAGTTATCGATAACAGACGTCATCAAAGCCGCCATAAACTCCACCGGATAATAATATTTCAGCCATGCAGTCTGATAGGCCACCACCGCATAGGCCGCGGCGTGAGATTTATTAAACGCATATTTTGCAAAATCAATCATCTCATCATAAATCTGGTTGGCCGTCTTCTCATCAATGCCGTTTGCGATACATCCGGGCACGTTCTCCTCCGGATTTCCATAGACGAAGTTGTGCCGCTCTTTCTGCATCACGTCGCCCTTCTTTTTGGACATGGCACGCCTCAAAAGGTCGCTCCGCCCCAGCGTGTATCCGGCCAGATCACGCACGATCTGCATAACCTGCTCCTGGTAGACGATACAGCCGTAAGTAGGCGCCAGGATATGCTCCAGCTGAGGGCAGTCATAGGTGATCAGCTCCGGGTGATTCTTCCCCTTGATGTATTTAGGAATAAAATCCATCGGGCCCGGCCGGTACAGAGAAATCCCGGCGATAATATCCTCCAGGCTCTGAGCTTAAGCTCCTTCATAAAGCTTTTCATTCCGGAGCTTTCCAGCTGGAACACGCCGTCTGTCTTTCCTGTTCCGATAGATGCCAGCACCTCTTTATCATCATAATCAATCTTCTCTACATCTATTTCTTTCCCAGCACTTTTGCTCGCCAGCTTCTCGGCATCCTGGATCACCGTCAGAGTCCTAAGCCCCAGGAAATCCATCTTCAGAAGCCCCAGCTCTTCCAGCGTGGTCATGGTAAACTGGGTAGTCACCGATCCGTCAGACCCAAGGGACAGCGGAACAAACTCATCAATAGCCTTCTGGCCAATGACCACGCCCGCCGCATGCATGGATGTATGTCTTGGCAGCCCTTCCAGGCGCTTGGACATGTCGATCAGCTCCCGCACCTGTTCATCCTCCAGGTACAGCTTCTTCAGCTCCGGATTCATGGTCAGCGCCCGGTCCAGCGTGATGTTCAGTTCTCCCGGTATCATCTTGGCTATACTGTCCACGTAACCATATGGCAGATCCATGACTCTTCCCACATCCCGGATCACACCTTTTGCCGCCAGTGTACCAAAGGTAACGATCTGGACCACCCTGTCCGCACCGTATTTTCTCACCACATAGTCGATGACCTCCTGGCGCCGTTCGAAACAGAAGTCCACGTCGATATCAGGCATGGATACACGCTCCGGATTCAGGAACCGCTCAAACAGCAGCTGATACTTGATCGGATCGATGCTGGTGATGCCAAGGCAGTAGGATACGATGCTTCCCGCTGCGACCCCCGTCCCGGCCCCACCATGATTCCCTGTGTACGGCATAATTGATAAAGTCCCATACGATCAGGAAATAGTCCACATATCCCATGGAGCGAATGGTGGACAACTCATATTCTAACCGTTCCTTCAGGGAATCATCCCCATCCGGATAACGTTTTTCCAGACCTTCAAAGCAAAGCTTATTCAGATATTCCCAAGAGGTATATCCTTCCGGCACGTCATATTTCGGGAGCTTGGTCACTCCGAACTCAATCTCTACCTGACACCGGTCTGCGATCCTCTGGGTATTTTCAAGGGCCTGCAGGGCATAGGGAAACAGCTCGCGCATTTCAGCCTCGGACTTAATGTAGTACTGGCCGCCCTCATAGCGCATCCTGTCTTCATCCTGCAGCTTTTTCCCCGTCTGAAGACACAAAAGGATATCATGAGCTTCTCATCCTCTGCATAGGTATAATGCACATCGTTGGTAGCCACCAGCTCGATGCCTGTCTCCTGGCTCATCCGAAGGAGCGCCTGATTGACCAGCCGCTGCTCACTCATGCCGTGATCCTGCAGCTCCAGAAAGAAATTTCCCTCCCCGAAGATCTCCTGATACCGAAGGCCGCTTCCTTTCCTTCTTCATACATACCCCGCAGGATATTTTTCTGTACCTCGCCCGCAAGGCATGCACTTAAGGCGATGAGCCCCTCATGGTATTCTTTTAAAAGCTCCAGGTCTACCCTGGGTTTATAATAATAGCCTTCCGTAAATCCGCGGGAGACGATCTTCATCAGATTGTGATAGCCCTGATCGTTTTCCGCCAGCAGGACCAGATGATAATACCGGTCATCACTGCTGCCGCCGGCTTCTTTTTCAAACCGGCTGTCCGGCGCCACATAGACCTCGCAGCCCAGGACCGGCTTGATCCCCGCCGCCTTCGCCGCCCGGTAAAAGTCAATGACGCCGTACATGACACCGTGATCCGTGATGGCCACGCTGTCCATGCCAAGTTCCTTTACTCTTGTAATACACTCTTTGATTTTATTGGAACCGTCCAGGAGGCTGTACTCCGTATGGACGTGGAGATGTACAAAACTCATATTTCCCGCCCGCTTTCTTTATTTTGCGTATTCTTCTTTCACTATATCAAAAAAAAAGATCTCCGGAAAAGAAAAACTTCCTTCTCTCCGGCAGATCTTTTATTGCAGTCATTTATTCTTTTTGCGTCCAGGCTCTAGCAGTTCATCATATATTTTACCAGTTTATCAATATCCTCCGGCTCATAAGCTACAACCTCCAGCTCCGGGATCTCTCCGCCGGAGAAGATATTCGCCATAGATACATACTGGGACAGCTTGGACTTCAGGTTCAGTCTGTCTCCTTCGCCTGTTACTAACTCAACCTTTCCTTTACAGGAATCTACTACTTCAAAAAACTTATCAATGTCTGTAATATTCTGCACTTTCATCTGAATTGGTCTCCTTTCCAATACTTTCCTTACGCTTTTCATTATATCCTATTTATCCAGGATTTCAATGCTTTTTTCCATAATTTGTATCTTCCCGGCCTTCAGAAGACGGCCCACTGCCCGCTTAAATGCGTTTTTGCTCAGGCCAAACTCCTTTTTTAATCAGCTCCGGATCCGCCTTATCCGTAAACGGCAGCTTCCGCCATATTCCAGCATCCTTTCATAAATCTGCTTCGCATCCTCGTCCATCTGAAGATAAGCCTTTTCCCGCACGCTCAAGTCCAGCTTGCCGTCCTCCCTGACCCGGAGCACTCTGCCTTGATGCGGTTCCCACCTTCAGATCGCCAAAGGCTTCTCTCCGGGGGATCAGCGCGCTGTAGCAGTCATCCACGGCCACAAATACGCCAAACCGTTCACTGGTCTCATAGACGATCCCTTCCACCTGGTCATCCTTCTGATAGGGGGCGTCTGTCCGCAGCATCTCATAGGCCTTCATCGTAGCACAAAGCCGGCCGGATTTGTCAATGTAGAGAGATACCAGCACCTGGTCTCCTTTTGCTACTTTTCCAGTCTGTTCCTTAAACGGAAGAAGAAGATCCTTGGGCAGACCCCAGTCCAGGAACGCCCCGATCCTGCCGGTGTCCGCCACTGTAAGTGTCTTTACTTCTCCCAGCTTTATCTTCGGCTCTCTGGTAGTGGCGATCAGCCTGTCCGCAGAATCCTTGTAAAGAAAAACCTCCACCGGATCCCCGATCTCCAGGCCTTTCGGCACTTCTTTTTTGGGCAGCAGGACACGCTCGTCCTTATTTCCAAGATACATGCCAAACTCTACCTTCTTGACTGCCATCAGTTGTTTTCTTTTTTCCTAATCCATCTGCTAATGCCATACGTTTATCTCCTCTTAAATTCCACCAGGCATATGGCTTTCCCGCCTCGTCACAGAGGAATGCCACCTCCCGGTCCTCTTCTTTTGCATATTCCGGATATATCATATCTCCGTAAACCGCGGATTTTTTATATTCTGCCCGCATCTTAAAGATTCCTTCCGGATCCGGCAGGATCTCCTGGGCCATCTGCACATACTGACAGTTATTCACGTGTTCGTTCGTATCAATGTGATACCGGCGCACCGGAAATGGCGTGCCTGCTTTTGTTTCCTTCGGGAGTGCGATCTTCCGTGATGCATAGTCCATGACAAGGGGGTCTCCGCAGCCATACCGCCTTACCTCTTCTTCATCCACCTTGATCGGCCGCCCTTTTTTCATATCCATATATACCCAGACACTGAACGCATATGCCGCCATCCGCCCTTCTTCATCCTCCAGGCAAAAATTCCGGTATCCGTACAGGCCCTGGAATCCGCAGGCCCAGGTGCGGACCGCCACTGTTTCTCCGAATTTCGGATATCTGTCAACCTCCACCTGCCAGGAGGAAAGCACCCAGCCCCGGCCTCTTTCCATACATGCTTCGACGCCCACTCCCAGAGCCTCTGACTGAAAGGTACTGCAGTCCTGAAAGTAATTGATGATCCCCGGCAACGTAATCTGTTGGTGGTGGTCTGACTCACTGAAACGCACCCGGCTTTTAAACATGTATTCATTCTCTCTTTTCATCGTCCCACGTAGCTCCTTTCCATCGTGATCACGCACTGATAATTTTCCCCTGTCAGCTTAAGAAGCTTAACCACCGATTTCTTAAGCTCTTCCTGCTTCTTTTCATCATACTCAAAAGGAACCACCATGTCAAAAATCAGATTATTCTGATCTTTTCCGCTCACCATCCGGAAATCGTGAATAGAACCTTGGGATCCAGAGCTTCCAGAATCTGCTCCAGCTTATGCCGTGTTTCTATTACCTTCTCATCACGTGTCTCTACCGGATCCATATGGATCACCAGGAAGATCCCCAGATTTTTAATACTGTCCCTCTCGATCCGGTCAATAATCTCATGGGATGTCTCAATATCCACGTCATTGGGCACCTCTGCATGGATCGACGCCATACTCCTTCCCGGCCCGTAATTATGTACGATCAGATCATGGCTTCCGACGATCCCGTCATAGCCTCCACAAACTGGCTGATCCTGTCATATTCCTCCGGTGTTACCGGCTCTCCGATCAGCGGCTCCAGCGTATCCCTGGCAATCCCGATACCGGCCCACATAACGATCAGCGACACTGCAAGTCCGACGATCCCGTCCACATTCCATCCGGTAAAATGAAAAATCAGAAGGGAGGCGATGGTCGCCGATGTGGTCACCACATCGCCCATAGCGTCCGCGGCCGTAGCAGCATCACCTTGGAGTCGATCCTTTTCCCCAGCTTCCGGTTAAAAAGTCCAAGCCACAGCTTCACTCCGATAGACAGGATCAGGATTACCACTGATACCATCTGGAAATTCATTTCCTGCGGATCCCTGATCTTTCCAATTGCCTCCTTAAAGAAGGTAAATCCAATCTCCAGCACCAGGAACGCCACCACCAGCGCCGCCGATATATTCGATCCTGCCGTGCCCGAAGGGATGCTCCTTGTCCGCCGGCTTGCTGGCCATCTTTACTCCCACAAGCCCCACGATGGAAGAGCCTGCGTCCGACAGATTATTAAATGCATCGGCCAGAACCGACAGGCTCTGAAGAAGAAGGCCGATGCTTCCCTTCACCAGAAATAAAAAAACGTTACAAAAGATGCCCGTCAGACTGGCCAGCACACCGTAGGCCGTTCTGACAGACACCTTTTCGATATCTTCATAGTCTTTTACAAATCTTTTTACTAAAAAATCAGTCATCACTACTGTCTCCTAAAAAAGAACCATTTTATCCGAAATTTTGTTGATGCCGTGATCATCTCGTACTCTTCCGCCGTCAGGGCTTCCTCCAGTTCTTCCTTCCCCTCTTCATCTACCACGGCACAGACAGGATCTGTAAAGCACAGGCTCGGATACAGCACACACCACCAGTTATGGCCTGCCCCTGTTCCCAGAGTGATCCGGAGCGCCCGGTATCTGCCCGCCGGGAACAAAAGATCTCCGTATCGTTTATCCGGGAAATAGCAGGTCACCACTTCTGCGCTGGCTCCGTATGTCTTTCCTTCTGCCCGGACCACGTCCTTTGCCGTCTCCTCCAGCTCCTCCAAATGAGAAACCGCCCATTTTTCCGTATCCCCGGCGCTTTTTATCCCGCTTTCCGGCATCTGATCTTTCATTTCCTCCAGCACAGCGTCCCGGACCTTCTGCTTGATCGCCTGGTCCTCCCTGCTGTCACTGTCTGCCACCACATGGAAACGGAACACCTCCTCTGCCAGCGCCTGCTGGGTCTTCCCCACCTTTGCCTCCACTTCCTGTGCTCTCTGAAGCTAAACAAAAGTGTCCCCGCGATCGCAATGCAGATGGCCGCCGCCATACAGATTTTCTGTTTCATAACCCCTGTCATCTCCTTTCCCCTCTTACAATTTCTATAGAGAGTCTTGACAGGAGTTCCCTTCTTTATTCAGGCGCTTCTGGTTTTCTTCCCGCGCCTTTATTCTCCTTGTTTGGTGCGGATCACACCGGTCACCACTTCTGCCTGGTTGTCGATATGCCGGCATACGATATCCGCCGCTTCCTTCTTTTCTTTATTCTCAATCCTGCGGATGATCTCCTCATGCTCGGCGATCAGGATCGGATGGGATTCTTTGCGCTTGATGCATTCCACACGATAGCGGTACATCTGCTCTCTTAAGTTATTCAGGATCTGGATCAGCTTCTGGTTGCCGGTGGCCAGATAAATAATATCATGAAACCGCACATCAGCCTCCGCAATTTCTGTCACGTCATCGCTGGTCTTTAGAATCCTCCGGAAATCATCCGCTGCACGGTGGAGCTCCTCGATCTCTTTACCTGTAATCTTGTCACAGCAAAGCTGAACCGCCAGCTCCTCCAGCGCTTTCCGTACCTCCAGCACGTCCATCAGACTTTTTTCCGTGATATCCGCCACCTCTGCGCCTTTTCTTGGGATCATCAGCACCAGCCCTCCAGCTCCAGCTTCCGGATCGCTTCCCGGATCGGCGTACGGCTTACCCCCAGCTTATTGGCCAGCTGAACTTCCATCAGCGCTCTCCCGGCTTTAATTCTCCCGCAGGATTGCCTGTCGCAGGGTATTGAACACCACATCTCTCAGAGGCAGATATTCATTCATGTTCACAGTAAAATTCGACTCCATCTTACTTCCTCCTCGCATTATGTACATTCGTCACGTAAACCTGCTTTGCAAGCCTCGTTTCCTTTATCCGGGCGGCCGCCTTCTTGGCCTGTTTCCTGTCTTCAAAAATCCCGAACACCGTCGGTCCGCTGCCGCTCATCATCGCATTTAAAGCGCCGCCTTCCTTCATGCACTGCTTGATCTTCTCGATCACAGGATAGGCCTCTACGGTCACCTTCTCCAGTACATTTCCCATGCAGTCTGCTACCTTTTTCAGATCTTCCGACTCTAATCCGCCGATGATTCCGTCGATATCCGGATGGTCTTCTATCCTGTGGCTGTCCAGCTTCTCATACACCATCTTGGTAGAGACACTGACCGGAGGCTTGGCCACCACGATCTGCACTTCGGCATGGCAGGCAGCGGCGTCAGGATCTCCCCGATCCCTTCCGCCAGTACCGTCCCCCGCATGATGCAGTAAGGCACGTCCGCCCCCAGGGTGACGCCGCGCTCCATCAGTTCATCCATCGAAAGCCCAAGCCCGTACATCCGGTTCATCCCGTACAGAACCGCCGCGGCATTGGAGCTGCCTCCTGCCATCCCGGCCGCCACCGGGATATGTTTCGTCAGAGAGATCTTTACTCCTGTATGGATGTCAAACTCATCCATCAAAAGCCTGGCGGCCCGGTATGCCAGATTATTTTCATTAACGGGCAGATAAAACAGATTGGTGCTGATCTCTATTCCCGGCTCTTTTTTTCTTTTCCATGATGATCTGGTCATACAGATAGATCGTCTGCATGACCATCCTCACATCATGATAGCCGTTTGGCCTTTTGCCAACACATCCAGTCCGAGATTGATCTTTCCCAGTGCTTTTAACTCCATTTTATCCATCCGAGATTCTCTCCTTGCACATCAGATTCTGTATCTTGTATACAGTGTACTCATAGTATACTCATATTCTCTTTAAAAATCAATATCTTATCTCCCGTTTTTATCTCCCCGTTCTCCAGTTTATTGACCTCCCTGATCGACTCCTCCGTCGTCTGATACCGTTTGGCAAGATCCCACAAACGGTCGCCGGAGCGGACGATATAGCCCACGATCCCGGGCCTTGCTTCCAGCTCCTCCGCCTGCACAGGCTGGAAGGCGACACTCTCGATATTTGGCACCGTCACAGGCCGCTTGAAAAAGCAGTAGAAGGCCAGCACCGCCCGCACCTCGATCTCATCGCTTCCCAGGAGGTTCACCGACAGCTGCTCCACGCCTTCCGTCAGGCCATAATCCATATCCTCCGTCGTCTCATTGCTCTCCAGCGTATAGGAAAACGGAATCATGCCCTGCCAGGTATCAAAAGGAATCTGGTCGTCTGCTTTTATATAGAGGAAACTGACGTGCAAAACCCCTTCGATCTGCAGCCCTTCATCTGTGGCACGCACACTTTCCGTCTGGATCCGGGCGCTGCTGTGACAGATCTGCAGAATGTTATCCTTGATCTCCGGCAAAGAAAGCTGTTCCGATACTTTGCATTTGGATGATTCTGCATCAGGAGCTGTTCCGCCTGTTCCTCCCGGATCTTGGGAACGCAGGTCTTCTGCAGACAATAAAGGTCCTCAAGCACCGACACCTTGATCTCCCTGTAAACGACAAAGCGGATCTCAAGCGCCGCTTCCACACTGAGCACCCGCATTTCTCCGTCCTCATCCATCCGCGGCTCCACGCTTACCTCTGCAAGCTCCGGAAAAATCTGATGGTACATAGTTTCCTCCGCTCCCTGGCACTCCGTCCGCCCCTCAAAAGGCAGGGTTCTCTCTACCCAGTCTGTTTTTCCCTCCCCTGCATCATAAAGAGCAAACAGCTTAAGTTCTCCCTGAAGCCGTATACCGTCTTCCTCCAGCCTGGTATCAAATTTCCGCAGGCTTACCTCCGTCCACAGAAGCGTCTCTATATTTTCCTTCGTTCCCTCCAGCGCCGCCTCCTTGCGGATCCTGAAAATATCCCGTTTAGACGCAAATGCGCTTAACAGCTCCCTTTCTTCATATCTCTTATACAGCGGAGCTTCCCCGGCATCTTTATCCTCTGTCAGATCTGTCGTAATTTCGGTCTCTACGGTCTCCTCCGTATGTACGGCGATATCACAGACCGCCCGGATCTGAAGCTTTCTGGAATGAATAACCGTGGCCGTAACATCTACGTTCACCGGGACAACCGTCAGATTTCCGATCGTCTCCTGCTCCAGGCACACCATTTCCTCAAAGGGAATCCTTCCCTCCAGGCTGGATACCGTCCGCTCTGCCGCATCGGTTACATAGAGGACCCGAAACTTCAGCTTTCCTGTTATCTTCACATAATTTTCCACCACCCGTACACTCCTCCGGCATAAGGCTCCCCGCCCCCAGGATCACCTCCCGCACGTCCTCCTTTGCATCCGGCACGTTATAATCATGGTCCATATAGACTGATCCGTCACCGGCTTTCCTGTCTGATACGTCTGTATCCGTTCGGTCTGATATTCCATCTCCTTGCTCCTCCTATTACTCAAATATAACCTGTTTATCAATATATTCCATCTTTACCACCACATAAGGATAGGTTGCCGCCTCTGTGATCTCTTCTCCTTTGTCCGGCCCCAGCAGGGCGGTTTCTATATAAACGGCCCGCTCTGCTCATAGCATGCGGTTACCTCGATGCTGTACCCGCTGGTCTTCTGTTTTCCGTACCCCCTTGCAGCATACAGACATCCCTGATCTGCATAGCTTAATTCAAACGGCTCTTCTTTCGCCTCCTCGATCCGCTCCAGAAACTCTTCCGGCACGTCTTCTTTATCGGTCACCGTATATTCCACATCCCGGATCTTTGCCGGATCCAGCTTATAGGCCACACAGCCCGAGGGGAGCAAAGCCACCCCCGCCGCGGTTAAAAGAACAGCCAGGATACAGCGCCACTTTCCCATAAGACCCCTGAAACTACAATTCTTCTTTATTATCATACACACCCGCCCTAGGAAAAATTCCTGGAATGTTGTATAATGCTTTTATGATCGTAAAAGAGAGGTTACCATATGATAAGATTTCTGACTATCGCAATTATTTTATTTCTTTATCTGCTGCTGGGGATCCCCGTCCTTCTGATAGAAAGACTGATCGCCAAAGTAAACCGCCAGGCCAGCGACTATCAGTGTCTGCGTCTGGTCCAGTGGACCTTCCGCCTGATGCTGAAGGTGGCGGGCGTGAAGTTACCGTGATCGGCGAGGAAAATGTGCCGGACGAGCCGGTCCTCTTTATCGGGAATCACAGAAGTTATTTTGACATCCTGCTTACCTACTCCCGCTGCAAAAGGCTGACCGGATATATTGCCAAAAAGGAAATGCTCCGGTACCCGCTGCTGCGTGACTGGATGAAACGGCTCTACTGCCTGTTCCTTGACCGTTCCACACCTAAAGAGGGGCTGAAGACGATCCTGACTGCCATTGACTATATCAAGCAGGGAATCTCTATCTGTATCTTCCCGGAAGGCACCCGCAACACCGGAGAGGAATTGAGTATGCTGCCCTTTCACAGCGGCTCTTTTAAGATTGCGGAAAAGACCGGCTGCACCATTATTCCCATGAGCCTGAACAACACGGCGGCCATATTCGAAAACCATATGCCGCTGGTCAAAAAGACTCACGTGATCCTTGAATACGGCAAGCCGATCCGCCTCTCCGAAATGGATAAGGAGACCAGAAAGCATGTTGCTTCGTACTGCCAGGACCTGATCCAGGAAACCATACGAAAAAACCAGTCCCTTTTGTAGGGGCGGGTTTTTTCTTTTACATTTGCCTGCACAAGTGCTATAATGAACCCAATGTATAAAAGCACCGTTCCGGTCGTATGAAGAAAAAGGAGTATAGAAAAATGAATAAGCAAGATCTAACCCTATTGACGGACTTGTATGAGCTGACTATGATGCAGGGATATTATGTCAAAGGTCAGAACGAAAAAGTGATCTTCGACGTATTCTTCCGTGCAAACCCTTGCAACAACGGATATTCTGTCTGCGCCGGCTTAGATCAGGTGATCGACTATATCAAAAATCTGAACTTTACTTATGAGGACGTAGATTATCTGAGAGGTCTTGGCATTTTCAGCGAAGACTTTCTACATTATTTAAGTGGCTTCCATTTCAGCGGTGACATCTATGCCATCCCTGAGGGCAGCGTAATCTTTCCCAAAGAGCCGATCCTGAAGGTCATCGCCCCGATCATGGAAGCGCAGCTGGTGGAGACGGCGCTTCTTACCATCCTGAACCATCAGTGTCTGATCGCCACCAAAGCATCCCGCGTGGTCTATGCGGCTGGCGGCGACGGCGTTATGGAATTTGGCTTAAGAAGGGCCCAGGGTCCGGATGCAGGGCTCTATGGCGCAAGAGCCGCTATCATCGGCGGCTGTGTCGGTACGTCCAATGTCCTGGCCGGGCAGCTCTTTGACGTTCCTGTCATGGGAACCCATGCTCACAGCTGGATCATGAGCTTTCCGGATGAGTATACTGCATTTAAAGCTTATGCCGATCTGTACCCGGACAACTGCACGCTTCTGGTAGACACCTATGACACGCTGAAATCCGGTGTACCCAACGCCATCCGCGTGTTCCGGGAATTTAAGGAATCCGGCAGGACCTTTAAAAAATACGGCATCCGTCTGGACAGCGGAGACCTGGCTTATCTTTCCAAACAGGCACGTAAGATGCTGGACGAGGCAGGCTTTACCGACGCTACCATCACGGCATCCAATGATCTGGATGAATACCTGCTCCATGACCTGAAAATGCAGGGCGCGGCTATCAACTCCTGGGGTGTGGGAACCCATCTTATCACCTCCAAGGACTGCCCGTCTTTCGGCGGCGTGTACAAGCTGGCTGCAATCCAGAACGAGGAGGGAGAATTTATCCCGAAGATCAAGATTTCCGAGAATACAGAAAAGATCACCAATCCCGGCAACAAGACCATTTACCGGATTTATGAAAAGGACTCCGGAAAACTGAAGGCTGATCTGATCTGCTTTACCGATGAAACCTTTGACCCTTCCGAGGACCTGCTCCTCTTTGATCCTATCGAAACCTGGAAGAAAACAGGCTTCCCGGCGGCTCCTACACAATGCGCGAAATGATGGTTCCCATCTTCCGCAACGGAGAATGTATCTATCAGTCTCCGTCCGTAAAAGAGATTGCCGAATACTGCAGGCAGGAAAAAGAAACTCTGTGGGAAGAAACACAGCGTCTGTTCTACCCGCATCAGATTTATGTCGACCTGTCCCCGAAGCTCTATGAGGTCAAGAAAAACCTGCTGAATCAGGTAAACAAGGGGTAGACCGGCACAGAAAATATGATATTGCATAAATAAAAGAAAACCATATTTGAAGGAGACCATTTTTATGAAAATCATTGTACTGGCAGGGGGCCTTAGCCCGGAGCGCGACGTGTCATTAACCTCCGGAGCCGGCATCTGTAAAACCTTGCGTGAAAGAGGCCACCAGGCCTTTCTGCTTGACGTCTTTTTCGGCCTTCCTTATCCTTCCGAAAAGCTAAGCGAAGTCTTTGAGCTGCCCGGCGCGGGCCTTGAGATTGCGACGGCATTAAAACCACCACTCCGAACCTTGAAGCGCTTAAGGCTTCCCGCCCGGATCAGTCAGAGTGTTACTTCGGGCCAAATGTCGTAGAGCTGTGCCGGTTGGCAGATATCACATTTATCGCCCTTCACGCTCTGTCGGCGAAAATGGAAAGATCCAGGCTACCTTTGATATTCTTGGCATTAAATATACAGGCCCCAACTCCCTGGGATGTTCTCTGTCTATGAATAAGCTGGTGGCAAAACAGATATTTAAAATGTCCGGTACCTACTCCCCGCGGCACTTCACTGACATGGAAGACCAAGGATACCCCGCTTGACGAACTGGGATATTATCTCCCGCTGGTCATCAAGCCTTGTTCCAGCGTTCCAGCATCGGTGTCTATATTGTCCACACCGAGGATGAATACAGGGAAGCAGTCCGGCAGTCCTTTGAGGTTGACCGCCAGGACGAGGTAGTGATCGAGCCTTACATCAAGGGCCGGGAATATGCCTGCAGTATTGTCGGCGGAAAAGCTTTTCCCTTGGTAGAGAT
>ENA-OPZM01000697-OPZM01000697.1-human-gut-metagenome-genome-assembly--contig:-NODE-697-length-13868-cov-6.236518_pt1 | contig 13868 bp, 19 predicted proteins | sample MGYA00242478_ERZ504493 | MGnify/ENA primary metagenome ERZ504493 (study PRJEB26092, sample SAMD00036227) | human gut metagenome | host: Homo sapiens | study: EMG produced TPA metagenomics assembly of...
GTGGTCCGCGAGGGGCGGCCTGCCTTCGACGTCAGGCTGGGATCTTCGGGGAAGGCTGACGGGGAGGGCGCGGACGCGATGGGCGGGGATAGCCCGATTATTTTCCGGTTCGGCGAACAGCCGATCGTGTCAAATTTGGTCTAACAGAGCCTTTTCTTTTACGCGACGGAGGTATCGACGACGCCAGTCGCGTTTGCAATGGCAACAATGATAATCATTACCAACAAGAGCACACCCATAGCCTTGAGCCAGAGCTTTGCAAGCTTTTTACCGCGGTATCTATCGAGTAGCTCAAACCGCCGGCGAAGGCGGCGTTTGTCGAGCATCACAAAATGGATGAGCACTACGAGACCGTCGACGAAGATAAAATACTCAATCGCGAGAAACCACATCGGGTAGTTTTGGTTGGCGCCCGTAGGATGAAAAACGGCAAAATGGCTTCCGGCAAAGAAAACAAGTAGCGAAAGATAGACGAATGCGTTCCAAATGCGCCCAACGGTGTCGGGAATGCGGGAGAGTAAATTCGGGCGCTCAGGCACCAACGGCAATCCGCCTGAGACTGATCCGTGGGGAGCACGGGCGCAGGGCACACGGCTCGCCGCTCCGGAGGCTCTTGGAAGGAAGCAGCATTCGCGCGGACGACGGCGTCGGTGCGGACAACGCATAGGATGCACGCGCAGCGTGCCCTAGCGCCTTCGCGCTTGCAAAGCGCTTGTCCGGATCGAGCGCCATCGCCATGCAAATAACATCGGCAAGCGAGGCGGGGATATCATATGCCTCGCATTGCTCGCGCATGTTCCGACCCGGCTTGGGGTCGGCCCCCGTCAGACAAAAGAACAGCAGGGCACCGAGCGCATAGACATCGCTGCGCACGCTCGTCTGGCCAAAACCATACTGCTCGGGCGGCGCATAGGGACGCGTGCCAAACTTAACGGTATCGGCATCGGCTCCCTCGCGCCACACGCGAGCGATTCCCAAGTCGATAATCACCAGCGATGAAAATGTCATGCCTGTATCGGGCGTATAGTTTGCGCCCGATACGATGATATTCGAGGGCTTTAGGTCGCGATGGATCACCGGCGCAGCCATCTCCCCCGCCGACGCAAAGCCGGCATGGAGCTCCGCAACTGCATCACAAAGGGCGCCAAACAGCTCACAGGCATAATCGGGCGTCGCACCCAAACGCCCCACCAGGCCCCGAGCGTTTCGCCTTCGATGTATTCCATGACCACGCAAAGCTCGTCGCCCACGCGGCGGCAATCGACAATCCGAGGCAAGTGCTCGTAACGTCGCCCAGCATGCTGGGCCGCAAACAGGCGTTCATACGCCCCGCCAATCTGGGCCGACGCGTCGATGCGCTTGCGAACAAAGGGGCCAAGAGATCCTCCGCCGGAGCCCTCAAAGTACACGAGCTCGGTCGTCTCGACGTCGGAGTGCTTGAGCACACGGTCTACGCGATAGCTGTCATCACGCTCAAGTGACGCCAGGTGTCCGGCGAGCGCAGCGGTCAGCTCATCATCGGAATATGTTGGGCTCTGAGTATCCATAGCGTCCATAATAACGCAGGGCGCGGACGCCCCATGACGCCCGTGCCCTGCACGTTCTAAATATCGTGAACACCGCTTCCGCCGGCAGCCAACCGTTAGCTCACCGTCTCCTCACCAAAGCGATACAGCTCCTCGTTCACCTTTTGCAGGCTGCAGCCACGATCGATACAGAAAATGATGATGGCGTCACGGCGGTCCTTGCAGTTGAGGACATTGGCGCCCGCCGCCGACAAGGCGCGGTTGGTCTCCTTGAGCGTCAGCGCCATGGCAAAGGCAATCTGCAGCACCTTATTGCGGCTCGGATGCCGCGCACCGGTAAAGATCTGATAGCCAAACGTCTCGTTGAGGTCGGCCATACGCACCACGCGCGAGCGCTCCAGCCCCTTTTCTTCCAAAAGCTGTTTCAGATACTCCGAAAGCGACGGGGCGGTAAAGTCGTGCTCTTTGATATAGCCCTCGATACTCGGAGCATCGAGCAGCTCGTTGAGCAACTCTTCGGTTAGCTTCTTATCAGGCATATGGCCTCACCCCCCAGCTCGCATAGTAACCATGTTTTTAATTCTAGTTAAAAACCGCTCACGTCAGAACGTTCCCAGCTGGCAACCTGGTCGGGAGATACCGTGCTCATCGCTTCGAACTTCCAGGTGCCGCCCGCTTTGAGATGGTTGGTGTTCGCAAGAGCCGTTCCCACCTGATTGCCGTCTGCGTCATACAGAACATACTCAATCTGAATGTAGCTTTGCTCTTTATCCGTATTATTGGTCAACGTGCCAGTGATCTTATACGCGAACTGATTAGACGTATCCCCGGCCTCATCCGAAACCGTATAGGGTTCTTGTGCCTCTTTTTTCTCCTCGACTTGCTGGGTCTGTTCGGCAGGCTTTGCTGCATCACCCGTAGACGAATCAGACGAGTTACCGCCCATAGAACCCACGACGCCGGCAACAACGAGCACCACGATGACGCCCAAAACGATCTTGCCGATCGGCTTCTTTCCCTCTTTTGCCATTATGCATCCTTCCTACGATCCGGCTACCGTGCCGGCACACAGCACATCGTAGGAGGCAGCGAGCTCAAATTCATTAGCTGGGAGCTAATGTCGCAGCACAGCTTGCCACCTGGCACTCATTGAGTCTTTTTTCCTTCACCGAACTCACTCCATTGTTGTTGACTATTAAACATTTAGACGTAAACTGCTTTGTTACCTTGTCAACATCTGAAAGGAACCTCATTGGGAAAAGACGTACTGGTGCAGCAACTCGTCGACTCATTCGACAGCTGGCCCGCCAAAAATTCCGGTTGCGGATCGTCCCGCATGACACAAGAGCTCTATCCTTTTGACAAGCTCTTCTCTCCCATCAAAATTAACAAGCTCACCGTCAAAAACCGCATTGTCATGGCACCGATGGCAATATCGACATGTGCGAGGAAACTGGCCGCCCCAGTGACATGATGCTGCAGTACTTTTTCGCCCGCGCCAAAGGCGGCTGCGGCTCATCACAACAGGACTCGTACCGGTAAGCCACGGCATCGATACCACGGTCACCGAGCTGGACAAGCTCACCTATTTCCCGCGCATCGATCGAAGCCGAACCGTTATGGCAGGCTGGCGCGACCTTGCCCAAGGCGTCCATGCCTTCGGATCACGCATTTTTGTCCAGCTTACGGCCGGACTCGGCCGCGTGGGCAACCCGCAATGCCTCATCACGCAAAAGAAGTTTCCGGTCTCGGCGAGTTTCTTGCCTAACTACTACATCCCCGCCATTCCATGCATGCGCCTCTCGGACCAAAAGCTGCGCCGTATCGTAAACAATATCGGCCAAGCGGCGGCCGATGCTCATGCCATGGGCATCGATGGCGTCTATTTGCACGGGCACGAGGGTTATCTTATCGAGCAGCTCGGAAACCCCGCCTTTAACCATCGCAAGCTCGGACGTTATGCCGATTGGCGTCAGTTTGGCCTCGATATGATCAAAGAAATCCGTCGCCGCGTTGGGCCCGACTACCCCATCATGTACCGCATCGACCTTTCGCTTGCACTCGAGGAAACCTATGACGAGCAGGTCATGAATTCGACCTATCTGGGACGCATGCGCGGCGGCCGTACAGTCGAACAGACCCTGGGTTATATGGAAGAGCTCGTGGCGGCGGGAGTAGACATCTTTGACGTCGACCTTGGTTGCTATGACAACTGGTGGATGCCCCACCCGCCTGCGAGCATGCCCGCAGGCTGCTTCGTTCCCGTGGCGCGCGCGTTCGAGAGCGCTTTGCCGCCGACAATATCCGCTCCAATGCCGGCCTTCCCGTACCCGTTGTCGCGGTGGGTAAGTTGGGCTACCCCGACATTGCCGAACGCGCCCTTCGCAATGGCGACGCCGATATGATCATGCTCGGACGCCCGCTGCTTGCGGATCCCGAGTGGCCCAACAAGCGTACGCCGGTCGCGTGGCAGATATTCGCCCCTGCATCGGATGCCAGGAAGGATGCCTCAACGAGTTTGTCGAAGGGGGCCATCGCAGTGTGCCGTCAATCCACGCTGCAGCTTTGAATACCTCATGCCCCAGACACCCGCTCCCGCCAAAGAACCCAAACGCATAGCGGTGATAGGAGCCGGACCCGCTGGGATGGTCTGTGCGCTAATCGCCGCGCGTCGTGGCCACGACGTAAAGCTCATCGATGCCGAAGATGAACTTGGAGGAAAACTCCTCTCCGCCAGCGCCGCCCGGATCAAGTTCGACCTCGATAACTACCGATCATATCTTGTTCGACAGGTGCGCGAGCAGGCAGAAAAACCCAACGGAACCTGACACTCGAACTTGGACGGGCAGCACGCGCCGAAGATCTTGCAAAAGCAGGCTTCGACGCAATCGTGTGCGCGACAGGCACTTCCAATGCAATACCGCCCATCCCCGGTCTTACGGAGCTTGCAGCATCGGGCCATGCCGTGCTGGCAACGCAGCTACTGCGCCAACCCGCGCTGCTTGGCAACGCCAAAACCGTCACCATCATTGGCGGAGGGGCCGTGGGCTGCGAGGTTGCCCAATGGCTCACCGTCGAACACGGCATACCACAGGTCAGCGTAATTGAAATGCTGCCTCACATGATGCAGGGCGCCTGCACGGCAAATCGCGGCCACCTACTCCATACGCTCAGGGGACGCAATGTGCGGCTCCTCAATATGACACGCGTCGAGCGCGCGGAAGTCGGCGGCAAACGCGAGTCTGGAGCCCCATCGAGGTGTGCGCGTCTCCACTTGAGTCGCAACTGCCACAAAAACGTTCCCGACCCCTACGTCTCGTGGTCACCGGTCTTGCCCGAGAACGTCGAAAACCCGCTTGCACCCAAAATCGGCAACGACTGGAAGTCACTCGAGCTAACCTGCGACTTGGTAATCATTGCCTGCGGCGGACACCCCGACGACGCGCTGTTCTACAAACTGCAGCAGACGCACGCCGCTGACGAGCTGCATAACATCGGCGATGGGTTTGCGCCCGGCCGTGTGCTCGAAGCGGTCCGTGCGGCATACCGACTCGGCACCAATATCTAACACGAAAGGATGGGCTCACAGATGAACCTGACCTCCCAACAACAAGCCCTGCTCGACGGCGCCAAGGGCCCCGCCATGGCCAAAGTGGTCAAGACCCTCGTTATGTACGGCGAATGCTTTGGCGCCGAGCGTATGGTTCCCGTGACCGGCGCAAACGGTCATCTTGTCACAAGTTTTGGCCTCTCCATGCTCGGTCCAGTCTATGACCTTATGGATGAGCTGCTGAAAGACGGCGCCCTGTCCGGTCAGTCATTCTCGGTCGACCCGAGGCCCCTCGACCCCGCCGTCCCGGCCAACCCGCTGCAAAAGCTGCTGTTCAAGATTATGTATTCCAAACAAGACGATTATGAGGCACAGCTGCGCAGCATGTCTATTGGACAACGATGCTTTCACCTGCACCTGTTACCAGCCCGAGGTTGGCAATCGACCTCGGCGTGGCGACATCCTAAGCTGGGCAGAAAGCAGCGCCGTGGTCTTTGCCAACTCCGTGCTGGGCGCTCGCTGCAATCGCAACTCCGGCATCATCGAGATGTTCGGCTCAATTGCCGGCTTTGTCCCGGAATTCGGCCTGCTCACCGATGAGGCCGCAAGGCGACCTGGATCATCGAAGTCGACTGTAAGCGCAAGCCCGAAGCGCAAGTGCTTGGCAGCGCCATTGGCATGAAGGTGATGGAAGACGTCCCTTACATTAAAGGCCTCGACCGCTGGCTTGGCCGCGAACTCACACCCGGCACGCAGGACTACCTTAAGGACATGGGCGCCGCCAGCGCATCGAACGGCGCTGTCGGGCTCTACCACGTGGACGGCATCACGCCCGAGGCCGTCGAACAAGGCGAACACCTCATAGCACTAGACGCCCAAATCTATCGCATTGACGACGCCGAGCTGGAACGCATCCGCTCGAGCTACCCCGTTATGTGGAAGAACCCGGGCGCACGCCCCAAGCTTGCCTTCATCGGCTGCCCCCACCTCTCGTCTGCACAACTCGCCCATTGGGCAGACGCCATCTGCGATGGGCTGAGCGCCTCCGGCAAGTGCCGCGTGCAAGTACCCACCGTACTGACCGCCGCCCCATCCGTGGCAGACGCCTTCCGCAAGACTGCGGCATACAGACGCCTCTCGACTACCGGTGCCGTCGTCTCGAGCATCTGCCCGCTTATGTACACCAACAACCCGCTGTGCGGCAGCATGCCCATCATCACCAACTCCAACAAGTTGCGTACGTACTCGGCATCGCGCTACTACACCGACGACGAAGTGCTCGCCTACGTCACCACCGGAAAACCAATCAAATAGGAAGGCGACTCCTCATGGAAAAAATCTTTCACGGCCGCGTCGTTGTCCCCGGAACTGCCCACGCCAAGGCACTTGTCTCTCACGGAGGCTCAACACGCTCGCATCGTTTCAGAAGGCACTGATGTTTGGCGACAAAAAGGCCACGTGTTCCGACCAAAACAATCCCGACTTGTACGGCAAACCTTTGGCGGGATGTGCCTTGTGTCTTCCGCAGACTATCGGCTCCACCACAGGCGGCATGGTGCTCTTCTGCGCCACCAAAATGGGGCGCCAACCCGCATGCCTGCTGTTTTCCAAACCCATTGACAGCCTTGCCGCCGCTGGCGCGATCCTCTCGGGTGTATGGACCGACACCCCCATGCCCACCATTGACAACCTGGGCGATGAGTTTCTCGATGCTGTGTCGACGGGAGACGCCATCACCGTGACCGAAGACGGCACGGTCATCGTCGGCTAAGGCTATCCGACCCGCCGCCCGCAGATGAGCAACGTGTTTCGCCATTTCCCACGCGCGGTGCGGGCGATAATCTTGACGTATTCGATATACAACACGAAAGGAGTCCCACCATGGGAGCATCGGTATCGGTCGCACAGGGCGCGCCTCTTGATGCAGGCACCTACAAGGCAGACGAGGCAGCCGTCGAGCGCTTTTGCGAATTGCTGCGCATCCCCACCGTTTCGCGTGAGAACATCGCCGAGCGCGACGATGAGCCCTTCAGCCAGTGGATTCCCACGCTTCAGCGACTTTATCCGCATTTCTTTAAAGTCGCCGAGCTCACACGCGTCGACGACTTTGGCATGCTCCTGCGTTGGCCTGGCGCCGATTCCGCCTTGGACCCCATCGTCATGATAGCGCATCAGGACGTCGTGCCCGTCGAGGGCCAAGACTGGAAGCACGATCCTTTGGAGCCGAGATCTTCGACGGCGAGATCTGGGCCCGCGGATCACTCGACACCAAGTGCATCGTCTCGGCTTTCTTCGAGGCCGCCGAGCATTTGATTGCCCAGGGCTTCGTTCCCCCGCGCGATGTCTGGTTCTTCTCGAGCGATGGCGAGGAAATCGCCGCACCTACTGCAACCCATGCAGTGCAGTGGCTTCGCGAGCATAACATCCATCCCTACATGGTGCTCGATGAGGGTGGCGCCGTGGCAACCGACGCCCCGCTCGGCGTCACCGAACCCGTTGCCATGGTAGGCGTGTCCGAGAAGGGCCACGTCGACCTTACCGTCACGGCGCGCGCCGACGGCGGCCATGCCTCTACGCCTGCGGCAAACGATGCCTGCCGTCTTCTCTGCCGTGTATGCGAGACTATCTCGGCCAACCCCGGCAAGCCGCAGCTCACGCCCGCCGTCGCGGCCACACTGACCGAGTTGGGCGCCCGTAGCAGCGCGACGTATCAGGCAATCTTTGGCAACCTGTGGCTCACGCGCCCCGCGGTTACCAAGATCATGGCCGCCAGCCCCGAGACCTCGGCCATGCTGCGCACAACCTATGCGCTCACGCAGCTCGAAGGCTCCAATGCGCACAATGTGCTGCCACCAGTTGCTCGCGCCAACTTCAACGTGCGCATCGCTCCGTTCGAGACCATCGCCGATGCCGTTGAGCGCGCCCGCAAGCTCGCCGCCCAGCAGTGCCGCGCCTCGGGCGTAAGCCCCGACCATGTCACCGTCGAAATCAACGAGGCGATTCCCTACACCGAGCCCGCGCCCATCTCGCCTTACGAAGACGATGCCGCCTTCAACTACATCCATCGCTGCGTGTCGGGTGTCTATCCCGAGGCCGGCTTTGCTCCCTACGTGCAGAACTCCTGTACCGACTCGCGCGAGTTCAACGAGATCTGCGATCGCGTCTACCGCTTCTGCGGCTTTATCTACTCGGGCGAGGCGCGCAAGCTCATCCATGCCGCCAACGAACGCATCGGCGTCGACGTCTACAAGCGCGGCATCGAATTCTATGTGGCGTTTCTCGCCAACCTTGAACAACTGTAGAACGGGGGCCGATAGCACCCCTCCCCGCTTTTACCGACCAGGAGAACCAGCATGACCCAACCAAATCTTAAGCGGGCGGCCCGGCTCGACACCAAGGCCGTCGCCCTCGCCTCCCTACCCTTTATGGGCATGATCAGCTTTTGGCAGGTCTACGACGGCATCGTTCCCAAGATGCTCACAGGGACCTTTGGCCTATCCAACTCGCTCACCGGCGCGATCATGGCCATCGATAATGTCTTTGGCCTGTTCCTGCTTCCGCTCTTTGGCATCCTCTCGGACCGTTGCACAAGCAAACTCGGGCGCCGAACGCCCTTTATCTTGGGCGGCTCCGCGGTGGCAATACTCTCCGTCCCGCTCATCGCGTTCGCCAACAACATGGGCAGTCTACCTCTGCTCATTGGCGCGATTATCCTCACGCTTTTGGCAATATGCGCCTATCGCACCATGACGGTCGCCATCGTGGCCGATATTACGCCTCGCCCACTTCGAACCAAGGCAGACTCGATCGAAAAGATCGTCGGCTATGCGGGAACGGGTCTTATGCTCGTCGCCATCTCGGTCATGGTTCCCAAGGCCGACAAACCTGATTATCTTCCGCTCTTTATCTTGCAGGCCGCCTTTATCCTCGTGTCGGCCGTTGTCTACGGCATCTTTGTCCGTGAGCCCGCCCTCGTCGAAAAGATGCGCGAGAAATCGCTGTCAATGGGCATCGACGAGGATCAGATTGACAAAGACGACTCCCCCGAGGCCGGCGGTAAAAATCGCATTGCAGACGCGGCGTACGCCGCTCCATCATCATGCTGCTCGCCGCAACGTTTTTCTACTACATGAGCTATAACGCCATGACCACCAATATCAGCCGTTATGCCGATTTGTTCTACGGCATGGAGGGCGGTTCCTATGCCATCATCAATATCGTGACGATTGCAGGCGCGCTGCTAAGCTACGTACCCCTGGCAAACCTTTCGCTCAAAATCGGCCGCAAAAAGGTCGCCTGGCACCGCCGTCATCATGGTTTTGTGCCCCGCGCTTCTTTGGCTGGCACCCGGCTTCTCGCCCGTGTTGTACGGCGTCTTTTTGTTGATGGGCGTCGCGCTGGGCGGCGTGGACCTGTGCGTGTACACGATGATTCTGGAGTGTTGCAGCTCCCAAAGCGTGGGCCGCTACTCCGGTTACTACTACACCGTGAGCATGGCGGCTCAGGTGGCGACGCCGATTCTCTCCGGCATCGTTATGGACGTGGCGCCGTCGATGCTCTTCGCCTACATCACGGCAATGGGCATGATTATGGCCGCGAGCATTGCCGCCGCCAAGCACGGCGATGCCATCTTGATCGACGAGGTCGCTCGCCGCGAGGCAGCCAAGTAGGAGACCGAATTAACTACCGTGCGAAAGGGGTCGATGGGCAAAGCGCCCATCCGACCCCTTTTTCGTTTCATCCTCAAGAAGCTTGTCGAAGCCTACCCCACCGTGACGGATTCCCCAGTAAAGGTGCTGATGAGCAGCAGGATAAAGAACGCCAAGTAACTGATGCTCAGCGGGTACGCAATAATCAGGAAGACGACCCAGCCGACATTGGTCTTGCCGTCGGCACGGCGTTGCTCGCGAGAACGGCATAGCCAAATCGTCACGCCAATGGCCACAATCAACAGCGCAAGTGCCGCTGCTGCCAGTCCAGCAAGCGCAAACATCACGCCAATGCTCACAGCAATAACCGGGAGCAGCAGCAAGCCGCACCCGCACCCACCAGGACTATACACGGCAGACCATCGGCGTCGTTCCATCGTCACTCCAAGCCAAGCAATCGTTTGTAGACATCGAGTCCTTTGAGCAGGACTTCCTCGTCAAAGAGCACGGTATCGGTGTGAAGGGCACTCATCGCATAGGCTGGGCAGCATCAGCGTCAATCGGGTTTTCTTGCCCCTCTGGCACACCCGTGCCCAGCAAGAAGAACACACCCGGCAGATGGCGCTGATAGAAAGCGAAGTCCTCGGCAATCAGCAAAGGCTCATCCACGAGCTGCAGCTCGGGCAAAGCAGGCGCGACATTGGCAAATAGCTCGGGGTCGTTGTCAACCGGCGGATAGCCTCGGCAAAGTCGAGATCGTACGTGCAGCCCGTTGCAGCGCATGCCTCATCAAGCACGCGGTGCACGCCCTCGCGTGCACGGTCGAACATGTCGTCTGTAAACACACGCAGGCTGCCGGCCACATGGGCCTCCCCCGCCACCGCATTGCAAACGGTACCGGCCTGCAGCAGACCAAACTTGCCGATACAGGCTCGTCGGTGCCCAGCTCGTCCATCAATTCGCGCTCGGCGACCAAGAACTTGGCAGCCGCCAGCGCCGCATCGTGTGATTCGTTTACGGGAACGCCGTAAGTCTTGGCGATATGGATACTTGTCCCGTGAATGCGTACGTGCGTCTCACTCGAGCGCGCCAGCAATGGACCGGAGCAGCTCGCCAACGTGTTTGCAGGCAGGTCGGGCCATACGTGGAACCCGAAGATGCGATCTGCCCCATAGCGCTCGAATACGCCGCTCTCACACACCGTCTTGGCGCCACCGGTCGTTTCCTCGGCCGGCTGAAACACAAAGAGCACGTTGCGCTTGATGGCACCCGGCTGCTCACGAACCGCTCGGTCGACAAAAGTCGCCGCCGCGAGCGCCATGGCCATGTGACCGTCGTGACCGCACGCATGCATCTTGCCGGGATGCGTCGAGGCAAAGGCCGCGCCCGTTGCCTCCGCGATGGGCAGGGCATCCATGTCGGCGCGAATCGCCGTAGCATGCGCGGCGTCCGTACCGGCATCGAAGAAAGCGCAGACACAGCTGGGACACGGATGGGTCACCTCGCAGGCGAGCGGCCTCAACACGCCCTCAATATAAGCGATAGTCTGTGGAAGATCGAAGTCGAGCTCCGGGATCCTGTGCAAGTCGCGCCGATAGCGACGGAGTTCTTGGAGCTCGGTCATAAAGGTTCCTTTCATAGGTGCGCGCCAGTTGCCATCTTATTGTGCCGCAAGATTGCCGCACCCTTATTTCCAGCATATCCCTGCATTTTTTAAACGTTATATACGAATACTCTTGTTTGGTAAAGTGCAACGTGGTAGGGTCGTTACCACTTGATAGAGGCGCGGGCACGAAGAACCGCGGGCGAGCCGGCAGGCTTTGACCCCGTGGGGAGGCGAAACCCGCCGAACTGGGCTTTTCGGGCACGAACAACCTGGTGGGCCTGCGGGAAACACCCGCAGGACTGTCTGCAGCAATGCAGGAGCGCTATCCGGACATTGGGTCCACGCTATGCGGATTCGATGCGCAGATGGCGCCGTCTGGATAGCGAGGTTTACGGGACATGGCATTGACTCCCAACGAGGCATATGCGGCCAAGCAGCCGTTTGTGGACAAGGAGACGCTCGAGCATATCGTCGAGCAGTTCCCCACGCCGTTTCATCTATATGACGAGGCGGGCATCCGCCGCAACATGCAAGAGGTGCGCGATGCCTTTGCATGGAACCCAGGCTTTAAGGAATACTTTGCCGTCAAGGCAAATCCCAACCCGGCGCTCATCTCCATTCTCAACGAATACGGTTGCGGCTGCGATTGCTCGAGCTATACCGAGCTCATGATCGCCCGCTCGCTGGGCATCACGGGACACGACATCATGTTCTCGTCCAACGACACGCCGGCAGCGGACTTTGAGCTCGCCGACAAATTGGGCGCCATCGTCAACTTTGACGACATCAGCCACATCGAGTTCTTTGAGCGCGTCGCGGGCCCCATCCCCAAGACGGTCAGCTGCCGCTTTAATCCGGGCGGCCTGTTCCAGCTCTCCAACGGCATCATGGATAACCCCGGCGACTCCAAATACGGCATGACCACCGAGCAGCTCTTCGAGGCCTTCCACATGCTCAAAGCCAAAGGCGCCGAGGACTTTGGCATCCACGCATTCCTTGCCAGCAACACCGTCACCAACGACTACTACCCCAAGCTCGCGCGCATCCTCTTTGAGCTTGCCGTGCGCCTGGAGCGCGAGACCGGTGCACATGTCGCCTTCATCAATCTGTCCGGCGGCGTCGGCATCCCCTATCTGCCCGAGCAGCAGGCCAACGACATTCACGCCATCGGCGAGGGGGTGCACGCGGCCTACGACGAAATCCTGGTTCCCGCCGGTATGGGCGATGTGGCCATCTGCACCGAGATGGGCCGCTTTATGATGGGGCCCTACGGCTGCCTGGTCACCAAGGCTATCCACGAAAAGCAGATCTACAAGGACTATATCGGTGTCGACGCAAGCGCCGTCGATCTGATCCGTCCTGCCATGTACGGCGCCTACCACCACATTACGGTAATGGGTCAGCCGGGTGGCGACGACAAGACCACAGCGCCCGTCACGGACACCTACGACATCACGGGCAACCTATGCGAGAACAACGACAAGTTCGCCATCGACCGCGAGCTACCGCAGATCGACATGGGCGATGTGCTCGTGATCCACGATACCGGCGCGCATGGCTACTCCATGGGCTACAACTACAACGGACGGCTGCGCTCCGCCGAGGTCCTGCTGCGTCCCGATGGCTCAGCCGACCTCATCCGCCGCGCCGAGCGCCCGGGCGATTATTTTGCCACGCTCGACGTGCTGCCGAGCGGCCGAGAGCTGCTGGCCAAGTCGCGCGCCGAAAGTGCCCGCCGTCGCGCCCAAGACGAGCGCCTGACAGTCGCCGCCCAATGGAACAAACGCATCCAGATCGCGGACGCGAAGGAGAAGAACATGGACATCCGCAATCTCGAGGCTCAATCGTCGCCCTTGTTACGCCGTTTAAAAAGGACGGCAGCGTCGACTTTGACGCACTCGAGCGCCTTATCGATTTCCACCTGCAAAACGGCACCGACGCCATCCTCACCCTGGGCACCACCGGCGAGAGCGCCACGATGACCGATGACGAGGACAACTCCGTCGTCGCCGCCGTGGTCAAGCATGTTGCAGGACGCGTCCCTGTCATCGCCGGCTCGGGCTCCAACTCCACGCAGACGATGCTCACCAAGTCGCTCACCTACCAGGGCATGGGAGCCGACGGCCTGCTGCTCATCACCCCCTACTACAACAAGTCCAACGAAGAGGGCATCTACCAGCACTTTAAGACCGTCGCCGATGCCGTGGACATCCCCTGCATCCTGTACAACATCCCCGGCCGTTGCGGCTGCGGCATCAGCGAGCGCAACGTAGAGCGCCTGGCCGCACATCCCAACATCATGGGTATTAAGGAAGCCTCGGGCAACGTCGCCTACGCGGCCAAGATCGCCCACCTGCTGTCCGACGACTTCCGCATGTACTCGGGCGAGGACGCCTCACCGTGCCGCTCATGAGCCTGGGCGCTTCGGGCACCATCAGCGTGTGGCCGACGTTCAGCCGCAGCTCGTGCACGACATGTGCCGCGCCTATCTGGACGGCGACGTGGAGCGCGCCCGCGATATCCAGATTGCCGGCCAG
>ENA-OPZM01000700-OPZM01000700.1-human-gut-metagenome-genome-assembly--contig:-NODE-700-length-13791-cov-3.192843_pt1 | contig 13791 bp, 21 predicted proteins | sample MGYA00242478_ERZ504493 | MGnify/ENA primary metagenome ERZ504493 (study PRJEB26092, sample SAMD00036227) | human gut metagenome | host: Homo sapiens | study: EMG produced TPA metagenomics assembly of...
ACTGGATGCTGCAAAGGTGAGCGCCGCCAGTGGCGGAAACAGCGAACCGAAGCAGGGGCAGCGGTCGCAGAGTGCGAGGGGCTTTTGCCCCCGAAGCACGATGCGGGTACCGCAACCCGACATTATCTGAGCATTTTGCAACGCAGATGCTGTGCCCGCAGCCGCCGGAGCGGTGCTTAAGCCGCAAGGCGGGAATTGTGCGGTGTTGCCCATAGAAAAAGATGGAATCAATTTAAGGAGGACCCCGGAGTGAAAAAAGCTTCCCGTTTTGCCGCCCTGCTGGCGGCCGTCATGCTCTTCGGCAGCGTGGCTGCCATGCCCGCCCTTGCCGCCGAAGACGTAACCTCTACCCCTGTACCGACAGCAACCGCCGAGCCTACCGTGACCCCCGCCCCGACGGACAACGGCCAGAGTGCCCCCAACAACAGCGGCTCGGCCTACATCATTGCTCAGACCGTGACCGATGCCGCAGGCGGCGAGATCACCACCATTGACCGGGACAGCCGGTTTAACCTGATTCTGCGCGTGGCGGATTACGGTGCTTACAACAACTTCATTCCCGCGGACCAGATCTCTGCCCGCATCAACTCCTCCGTGTTCACCTTTACCGGCAACGCCGAAGTTGGCCAGCTGTACGAGGAAACCGACGCCAACGGTGCCGGTTACTACAGCTATGTACTGCTGTTCCGCGATGTGATCTACAACGGCGGCGGCAACAGCGTGCCCATCAACCTGAGCTACCTGAATTCCACCGTGGCGATGCAGCAGCTCAGCGTTACCCTGGGCCAGTGTGTAGACGAAGACCCCGATACCCCCAACCTGATGATCCGCGCTTCCAGCTACGGCAATGAAGCGGTTGTGGCCGGGACGCCTTTACCCTGACCCTGACCCTGTACGCCACCGGCGGCCAGGAGAACCTGAACGATGTGGTCATCTCGCTGACCCTGCCGGACGGCATCACCATGACCAGCGGCAGCCTGAGCAGCTACCTGGCACCATGGCCCCCAAGTCCACCCGTGATGTCAGCTTCAGCCTGACCCCCAGCGCGGGTTTACCGGCGGCGTGGCCAACATCACCGTGAACAGCGTGGGTACCGGCGCGGATACCAACAAGGCCGTTACCGGTATGTCCACCACCATCTCGGTTCCGGTATCTCAGCCGGACCGCTTTGAGCTGGGCCAGCTGGAACTCAGCGACAGCATTACGCTGGGCGATTCCGCTTCCGTTACCCTGAACTTTGTCAACAAGGGCCGCAACGCCCTTTCCAACCTGGAAGCCACCCTTTCCGGCGATAACCTGGGCGCCGACACCACTGTGCAGTACATTGGCAACCTGAACGCCGGTTCCTCCAACAGCGTGGATTTTGACATGACCCCCACCCAGGAAGGCACCTGCAACGGTACCATCACCCTGACCTATGAGGACGCCAACGGCACCCTGAAAACCGTCAGCAAAGATTTTTCCTTCTCTGTTCAGCCGGCCATGGACTACGGCAATTCTGGCGATATGGACTCTAACATGGATGACATGCAGCCCCAGCAGACCGGCCTGCCCCTGTGGGCCTATCTGGCAATCGGCGCTGCTGTGATCGTGGTGGTAGTTGTGATCGTTGTGGTGGTACGCAAAAAGAAGAAGGCCGCCGCACTTGCCAAGCTGGAGGAAGGCAACGATGAAGATATCTGACCAGATCGGGCTGGCTGTCACCAACCTGTCCCGCCGCAAGGGCCGCACGGCACTGACCGTTGTGGGCGTCGTTGTGGGCATCTGTGCGGTTATCGTTATGATCTCCATGGGCATTGCGGAAAGCCATAACAACGACGAAATGCTCAAAAATATGGGCGGCCTGACCAAGATTGAGGTATACAACTACGGCAGCCAGAACATCAATGGGCAGGAGGTCAAGCTGGATAACGAAGCCGTCCAGCGGTTCCGCAAGATCGACCACGTTACGGCTGTCACCCCCTATTACCAGCCGAACCTGAACCTGTATGTAGAAGCAGGCAAAAACAACCGCTACCGCGCCAGTTATGTATGGAGCATTCTCGGCCTGGACCCGGACACCATGCCCCTGCTGGACAACAAGCTGGAAAGCGGCGACTGGCCCAAAAGCGGCGTGAATTACGGCAAGGATGTGATCCCCGTTGTGTGGGCAAGGAGTTTTTGTATCAGTTTGAGGATACCCGCCGCAGCCAAAACAGCTCCAAACGCCAGCGCTGGAGTGGCGAAACCGATGCAACGGCAACCAGCTGCCGCCCTTTGTGGATGCTACCAAGGATACCTTTACCCTGACCCTGACCAATGGTGACACCGAGAGCCCCAAGACCCAGAGCTACAAGCTCAAAATCGTTGGCGTTGTCTCGGAAGAATCCCAGGATTACATGCTGCAATACGGCATTACTTTCCGCCTGAACGACCTTCTGATGCTGAGCGAAGCCTACAGCAAGCTGGCCAAAACGGATTTTAACCCCAAAAAAGTGACCTATAACGAAGTGTACATTAAGGTCGATGACATCAAGAATGTGGATAAGATCTGCGATACCTTAAAAGAGGAAGGCTACCAGATCAGCTCCATGGTGGATTACCGCAAGCAGATGCAGCAGCAGACCGCACAGCGCCAGCTGCGCCTGGCGGGTCTGGCGGCCATCAGCCTGTTTGTTGCCGCGCTGAACATCGCCAACACCATGACGATGGCCATTTACGAGCGCACCCGTGAGATCGGCGTGATGAAAGTTCTGGGCTGCGAGATTGGCAACATCCGGCGGATGTTCCTGATTGAAAGCGGTATGATCGGCTTTATCGGCGGCGTAGCCGGTACGATTTTAAGCTACATCATCAGCTTTGGCATGAACAACATGACGATGATCGTATACGGCCTGAACACCCTGCTGATGAAGCTGGGCATCAACGCCACCATCGACCTCAGCTCCCTGATGGGCAGCAGCGATTCGATGTATTACGGCGGTGGATTTTACATGTCTGATTCCGGCAGCGGAACCGTCATGTCCATCATTCCTTTCTGGCTGGTGCTGGCTGCCATCGGCTTTGCCGTGGTGGTGGGCCTGCTTTCCGGCATCGTTCCCGCCAGCCGCGCCGTTCGCATCAGCGCCCTGGAGCCATCCGGCACGATTAAATCAAATGCGCCTTCCCGCAAGGGAGGGCGCGTTTTTGTTTGAATGAAAAAAGAATAAATAATAAAGAATAATTTCGGTGGACCGCGCCGCAGAGAGACATCATAAAATTGTACCACCTGCCCACGTTACGGCCCGCCCCACGGACGATGCAAGCATCGTCCCCTACAAATCTCTTTTTCTGTTCGCGGCAAAATTTTACCTTTCTTCCCCTTCAATACATTTTCTTCCTCGTCATCATACAAAAAACGCGCACAGCGCCCGATATTTATCGGCGCTGTGCGCGTTTTGCTAACTCCTAACTCCTAACTTTCTCCGGTATCTGCGCCCCAATAATTGCCGCAAACATCAAAGCGCACCCTGCCAGTTCTACGCCGGAAAGGGTCTGGCCCAAAATCAGCCAGCCGGCCAGGGCGCTGAACACGCTTTCCATGCACATGGCCATGCTGGCAATGGTGGGGTCAAGTTCTTTCTGGCCCACAATTTGCAGCGTGTAGGCCACACCGCTGGACAAAATGCCGCAGTAAGCAATCGATACCGCCGCCCCCTGGATCTGGGCAAAGGTCGGCGTTTCAAACACAAACATAAAAATAGTGGAAAGGACCGCCGTTGCAAAAAATTCCGCAAAGCTCAGCTGCACACCGTCCAGCCTGGGGCTGTAATGATCCACCAGCATAATCTGGAACGCAAACAGCAGCGAGCAGAGCAGCAGCATCCATTCGCCGCCGGTCAGGGTCAGGGTATCGTGCCCCGCCAGGCACAGCAGGTAAAGCCCCGCCAGCTGATGCAGGCGCAGATTCCCAGTTTGACCCCCGGCGCCGCCCAAAGAACACCCCCAGCAGCGTACCAGCACCACATACAGCGCCGTCAAAAAGCCCGCCTTGGCCGTGCTGGTGGTGCCAATGCCGATCTGCTGTGCCGCCGAAGCCGCAAACAGCGCAATGCCGCAGAACACACCGCCCCGCAGCAGCATCCGGCCGTTGATCCAGAACGGAACGCCGGGATCCGCTTTGCGGGCCTTGCCGCGGCGCAGCAAAACCAGCACGATCAAAAATGCGCAGGCCAGCCAGCTGCGGGCCGCCAAAAAGGTATACGGCCCCACATAGCCGCTGCCCACACTTTGCGCCACAAAGGCTGTGCCCCAGATCAGCGCCCCCAGCAGAAGCAGCAGGGTGTTGCGCAGCTGTTTTTTATCAAAGTTCATCTTTTGATTCCTTTTTTTGTTTCAGTCATATCCGCAAAATGCCCCGGCGTCGGTCTGCGTTGACCGCTGCGCCGGGGCTCGCTTCATTTTTGGTTATTCTGCATCCGGGGCAACCAGGTCGTCGCTGCCAATGCCCTCAATTTTCACGCCGCCGGTAATGTAGAACATACCAGAGTCATAGCTGACATTGGCCTTGTACAGCCTGCCGGGGGTCAAGCCGGAGATGGTATAGGTGCTGCACTCCCCGCCGGTCGGGAAATACACCGTGGTGCCCGCCACATAGGAAGTGGTTGCCTTATCCTCCGAAAGTTCCCACAGCGCCACCTTGAACTCCAGAATACCGGTGGATTCGGTGGTGGCATAGCCCGTTACCTGCACAGTATCGGAACCCGCCACAAAATACTCGGTGTTGCGGTTCTGGATGCTGTTAAACGCAACATACAGCGTCCCATCCTGCACCTGTTGGTTCCAGTGGACCGAGGTATCCTGCAGCCCATCCGGGAAGTTCACCTCACCGCCGGGCTGCGCCACAATTTCGTCCGCCTCATCGTCATCGGAACCTTCTTCACGCAGGCCCAGCAGGTCTGCCGTTTTCAAAATCAGATTGCTTGCTACTTCCTTGGGGCTGCAGGCGGTCAGGCTGAGCGCCAGAACCGCTGCCAGCACAAGTGCAGCTGCACGTTTTGCCAGTTTCATCATTCATTGCCCTCCATGGCAGGTAAAGCTGTTTGTAACCCTTTTATTATATCCCAATTCGCCGGGCAGAACAAGTGCTTCTTGGTGAAAACCTGGTAAAACCTAACCCCTATGGTGTGTTATCCGCGGGTGCCCTCAACGCTGGAATCGGTGCTCCAGCCCTGCAGGTCAGTGGGTTGATGGAGCCGTTCCAGCGGCCATCGTTCTGGGCGTCGTTCCATTCGTTCCAGGCTGCCCCGCTGCGGATAGCTGTACCGCTGCGGAATGCTGCATCCCACGGGTTGGCGGAATCCGGATCGGTGGGGTCCCAGCCGCGCTTGCTCTCGTCCGCCGGGTCGGTGTAAATGGTGCCGGGCTTTCCCATGGGGCCGGGGTCATCGGCGTTATCATAGATCACCACGCGGGTGCCGATGGGGCAGTTATCATAGATCCACTTTACATCACAGACCAGCAGCCGGATACAGCCCAGGCTGGCCTGGGTGCCCAGCTGGTTGAACTGGTCGTACTCGATATCGTCCTTGTGCTGGCTGTAATACGGCACAGTGTGGAACAGATAGGAATCCCAGATGCGGGTAGCGTACTGGCCATAGCTCGGCCCGGCCAGCAGCCGCCAGTCATAATTGACCGGCGTTGCAAAGAATCCCAGCGGGGTATCCGCGCCGCCGGAGCACACCATGGCCATATACGGCTTGGTGTAGTTACCCTCATCGTCCAGCGCCAGTACCGTCACGGTAGAAGCCGCGCGGTTGACCGCGATCATATAGGGGCAGCCATCTTTGGCACTGTATTTCAGCCCCTCGCTCTGGTAAAATTCATCGGCAGCCAGCTGTTCCATCAAGCTTTGCCGCGCTCATCCCAAAGCGCTGGGTCCACCACCTGCGGGGCATCCTTGGTGCAGTTTGCGGACGCCGTTGAGGTGGCATCGGCAATGCGCTGTTCTTCCTCGGTCATGGTGGGCTGTTCCTGCTGGCTGTCGCCATCCGTGGTGCTGTCTGCACCGTCGGGCGCGGCGGAGCTGGAATCCCCCTGGCTCTGGTTGGGCTTGTTGGTAATGGTGCCATCGGTTTTTACCAGCAAAAAGCAGCCTGCGCACACCAAAATAAACACGGCAATGCAGAAAATCAAGGTGATCAGGGCATGCACGCGGCGGTTCTGTTTGCGTGAAACAGCGCGGCGGCGCTGCATATTGCTGCTCCTGGCAGCGGGTGCAGGGCGGCGCTTGGGTCCCTGCGCCGGACGTTTTTGTTGCGGCATTGTGCAGACCTCCCGTTCATGGTGTCAAAATCGTATGTTTCGGGCTTTGCTTCCCACTGCGGGCGGGCGCGGCCCGAACGGAATTCATTTCCCGTATTCTTCCGCCACAAATTTTTCCAGTGCGGCAAAGCTGCGGCGGACCTTCTCGGTATCAATGCAGTACGCCATGCGGAAGTAGCCGGGGCAGCCAAAGCTGTCGCCGGGAACCAACGCCAGGTCATACTTCATGGCCTTTTTGCAGAACGCATTGGCGTCCTCCTCCAGCGCTTTGGGGAAGATATAGAAGGTGCCGGAGGGTTTAACCACGGTAAAGCCCAGCTTTTTCAGCTCGGCGTAAATCAGCTCCATGTTGGTTTCGTACACGCCCAAGTCGCTGGTTTCGTCCAGGCATTCGGCCACGGCCAGCTGGATCAGTGATGCCGGGCAGTTGTGGCCGGTTCCGCGGCTGATCTGCCGCACATGGGCACAATATACTCGGCGTCCTCGCAGCGCGGGTTCGCAGCCACATAGCCGATGCGCTCGCCCGGCAGGCTCAGGCTCTTGCTGAACGAATAGCAGGTCAACGTATCGTCATAGAACTTGGCGGCGTACTGGATGGGCTGCCCGCCGAACATGATTTCGCGGTACGGCTCATCCGAGATCAAAAAGATTCGGTGCCCATACTTGGCGCTGGCGGCGCGCAGGCGGTCGGCCAGGCCGGTCAGCGTCTCGGCGCTGTAGGCTGCGCCGGAGGGATTGTTGGGGGTGTTGATCAGCACGGCGGCGGTGTTCTCATCCAGCATCGCGTCAAATGCGTCAAAGTCAATCTGGAAATCCTTCGTGCGGGGCGGAACGACCTTCAGATTCAGGCCCGCGCCCTCCACATACGGCTTGTATTCCGGGAAGAACGGCGCAAAGGTGATAATATCCTGCCCCGGCACCGCCACGCAGCGCATGGCGTGGGCCAGCGCACCGGCAGCACCCGTTGCCATAAAGATATGCTCCATACCGTAGTCCATGCCAAAGCGGCGGTTCAGGCTTTCGGCCACCGCCTTGCGCACGGCGGGGATGGTCAGCGTAGGGCTGTAGCCATGCAGCGTCACCGGCTCCTTGGTCTGCAGCAGATCGATGCAGGTTTTGGTAAAGTGCTCCGGGCAGGGCACCGAAGGGTTGCCCAGCGAATAATCAAACACATTTTCATAGCCGATCTCAGTCCCGCGAGCCGTGCTCCACTCGGAGATTTGGCGAATAACGGACTTGCCGCTAAGCATATCTTTATAGCGCTGCGCAATCATTTTACAGTTCCTCCCGCCGCAATTTTGCAGTTATTTCATGATAACGTCATACAGTTCATCGCTGTTTTCTGCCAGGTATTCCGCCCCGGCCGCATTCAGTTCCTCCCGCGTGCGGAATCCCCACACCGCCCCGCAGCAGGGCAGGTTCGCATTATGGGCGGTTTCCACATCCACGTTGCTGTCCCCCACATACAGGGTGCTGGCCGGGTCGGCATGCAGGGCCTGCAGCAGGGCGTTCGTGCCCTCGGCGGCGGGCTTGGGGGCCACGCCGGTCATCTGGCCGCGCACGATCGTAAAATACTGCGTGCCGAAATAATCCTTGACGACCTCTTTTGCCAGCGCATCCGCCTTGTTGGAAAACACCGCCAGCTGCACGCCGTTCGCTTTCAGCTTTGCCAGCATTTCGGGGATGCCGGGGTACGGTGCGGTGGTGTCCCGCAGGTGCTGGCCATAATCCCGCTTAAAATCCGCCAGGGCCGCTTCCAGCACCGCCGGGGTGCGCTGGTCTGCCGGGGCCAGCCGCTCCACCAGTTTAGGGATACCGTTGCCCACAAAATAGCGGTACGCCTGGCGCTCATGGGTGGGCCAGCCATATTTCCGGCACAGTCGGTTGCCGGCATCCGCCAGTCAGTCAGGGTGTTCAGCAGCGTACCATCCAGGTCAAACACTACAGTTTTATACATTTTGTAATATCCTCTATTTTCTATACACAGTCTAACTTTTCCCACTGATACGGCAAAAGCCACACTTCTATTATAGGAGCATTTTGCCAAAACGGCAACCGCTTTTGCCTGTTGTTTTGGAGCAAAAGTGTAAATTATACAGCGGCAGGGTGCAATATCACGTAAAGTGTGCTACTATATATTTGTATTGCTGGCCGGGAGTGATCCAGCCAAGGGGAGGAAAAAAGATGGACCTGTTTCTTTCAATTCTGAAATCCGTCATTTACGGTGTGATTGAAGGCATCACCGAATGGCTGCCGATTTCCAGCACCGGCATATGATCCTTGCCGAGCAGGTGCTGAAGTTTGGCTATACGGAAGATTTTATGGAAATGTTCCGCGTTGTCATCCAGCTGGGTGCTATCCTGGCTGTTGTGGTGCTGTATTTTCACAAGCTGTGGCCGTTCTGCAAGGATAATGGCCGCGATACCGGCTTTGCCGCCCACCTGCGCTGGCCCGTGGTCCGGCTGTGGTTCAAAATTATTGCAGCCTGCGTGCCCGCCGCCGTGCTGGGCATTCTGCTGGACGACTGGATGGACGCCCACCTGTATAACAGCGTGGTGGTTGCCTGATGCTGATTGTGTACGGCGTTGCCTTTATCCTGATCGAGCGCCGCCCGCGGTGCCCACCACCACCAAGCTTTCCCGCATTACTTACCCGCAGGCGTTCAAGGTTGGCTGCTGGCAGGTGCTCTCCCTGATTCCCGGCACCTCCCGCAGCGGCTCCACCATTCTGGGCGGCATGCTGTGCGGCATGTCCCGCCCGGCTGCCAGCCAGTTCACCTTCTTCCTTGCCATCCCGGTCATGGCCGGTGCCAGTTTGCTCAAGCTGGTCAAGTTCTTTGGCAAGGGCAACAGCTTCACGCTGGATCAGACCGTTGTGCTGATCGTTGGCTGTGCGGTTGCCTTTATCGTTTCCATCATCGCCATCCGCTTCCTGATGGATTACGTCAAGCGCCACACCTTCACCGCGTTCGGCGTTTACCGCATCGCGCTCGGCATTGTTGTTCTGGTGATCTGGGGCGTACAGACCTTTGTGCTGAAAGCGCCCGCCGCCGTGTAACGGCCCGACGTGTATCTGAAATCGAAAATCTCCCCGCTGCATTTTGTGCATCAGCACATTGCAGCGGGGAGATTTTTTCTTGCCATTTTTGTTTTTAAATCAGAGGAATCCTGGCTGACGTCTGCTTATCAGCTTCTTACTTTTCCACCTGGAACAAATTCTGCTGACTGGTTGCTTTGGCACCGATGTTGTTATACTCCAAATAGAAGTACCCATGCACCCAGGCATCCAGCTCTGCATTCTCGCCGTAGGTGTGGGTCACGCCGTCCGCGTCCATATAGTCATTGGCGGCTGTCACCACCGGGGCCACCTGCTTGAGCGCCAGCAGGTACTGGTAATACGGGGTCAGCGGCAGCCCGGCATTTTCCACCAGGGTGGGAGCCAGCATGCACATATCCATGCGGTTGTACTCGTCGGTGGCGCTGGTCTGGCCTGCGTTTTCCAGCGGGTAGTTTGCCCAGATCAGGTAGGGCGTGCTGCGCTCCAAAATCTGCAAATTGTTCTCATCGGTAAAGGTATGGTCGGCCACATGATCCACAAAGCTGGGGGCGTGGTCGCCTGCCATGGCAACAATCACCTTGCGGCCGGTCTTTTCGTACTGCTCGGTCAGGTATTCGGTCAGTTCGCCAAAGGCACGGTCGGTCATATAGATGTTGCTCAGGTATTCATCCATGATGGAATCATACTCGCCGTAATCGGTTGCGGCATGCACGATATCCTCCTCCGGGGGGTTCATATCGTAATCGCCGTGGCTCTGGATGGAAACCAGGAACACAAACCGCGGCTGGTCCTCCGGCATTGCTTCATACAAACCTTCCAGGTCGCGGTAGGTGGCGCTGTCGGTCTGGTAGGGGCGGTTGCCATAGGTTTCCTTGGTCGGAAAATCATCCTGGAAGTGGGTCTCGTCAAAGCCCAGCGTCAGCCAGGCAGAATCGCGGCGGTAGTTGGAGTTGGTATAGGGGTGGGCTGCCAGCGTGGCATACCCCAGATCTTTCAGGTTGCTGACCAGGCTGTTTGCCTTGTGCAGGTTCAACCAGTTGAACGGTGTGATGGAGGGCATCAGCATCAGCGAGTTGGAGGAAAGCATCTCGTACTCGCTGGAGTTGGTGCCGCCGCCCACATGCGGGCTGATGGTGTGGCCATAAATGGAGTTGGGCAGGTTTTTGGTCACCTGCATGATCTCCTGGTCGGCCTGCAGGTCCGTTACCAGGTCAAAGTCATAAAAGCTTTCGGACAGGATCAGGAACACATCGGGGTAGTCCTGCTCGTTTGCCGTTTCGGGCTGGCCTGATAGTCCTGCGCCATTGCAGCGGCCTCGGTGGCGGCGTCCTCGCTGTAGCCGTCCGGCTGCAGGATGGGGTCCACCATCAGGCTGGCAGCTTCAAGCTACCCGCCAGGTAGCCGTACTTATAATAGGTTTCCTGCCAGGCCCAGCCGTAAGTAGCGGCGGGCTTGATGGGGTTGGGGCTGAAATACCCCAGATACAGCACCGCAAAAATGCCGCAGGCGCAGGCCAGCGCATGGGCACCGCGCTGTTTCCAGCTGCGCTTATGCTTGCCGGCCAGTTTGACCTGCACAACGGCAGCCACCAGCACCGGGATGTACAGCAGCGCAATGGTAATAACCGTCTGGGTAATGTGCAGGGTATAACTGCCCATCACCTCTGCCGCGGTGCCCAGGTTCAGGATGTCCTGCGGCATCAGGGCGGAACCATGCAGGTCCCGCGTGTAATAGTTGACCAGCGCCAGCACGGTAAAAATCAGCCGGAAACGCCGGTTGCAATGCCCCAGCTGCCGCACAGGGCAAACACCACCAGCGTCAGGCAGAACGCCGTCAGCGCATTGAGCGGTGCGTATACCGGCCACTGCCCCGCCATGTAGTTGGCAGTTACGCCGTCAGAAATTTCTAACTGGTAGCGCGCCACAAAGGCCGCTGCCACAGCCAGCGCAAATGGCAGCACCGTGCCAAGCCAGAAGCGCTTGCTTTTTAATGTTTTTTTGATGTTTTGCATGGGTATCCTGTTCCTTCGCTTTGTTTGTTCATTAAGTTGCGGTCAACATTCCGCGTCAACACGCCGAATGTCCGGTATGCCCGCAAAAGGGCATATTAGGTTAGTATATCACATTTTATGCCGGTTGTGAATCACCGTTTTTCGGCCAAATGCTGCCACTTGTTCCAAATCTGGCCCGCCCGCGCAGATTTTGCATTTACCAACCTACGCTTTCATGTTATAATATTAATTAATCATCATTTTACCCCATAGACGGAGGCTATTCTATGAAAATTCCTGCAAAAGGTTTTACTCACGGCGGCAAGTTCCATGCAGACGATGTGTTTGCCACAGCGCTGCTGATGATTGTGCGGCCGGATATCAAAGTAACCCGCGGTTTTGTTGTGCCGGATGGTTTTGACGGCATTGTGTACGATGTGGGCTGCGGTATGTTTGACCACCACCAGGAACCGCGCGAAAGCCGCCCCAACGGCGTGCCCTATGCGGCCTTTGGCCTGCTGTGGCGCGTGTTGGGTGCCCAGCTGGTGGGTGCCCACCAGGCCCGCCTGCTGGATGAAAATTTTGTTCAGCCCCTGGACTTGAACGATAACACCGGCGAACAGAACTCCCTGGCCGATGCCATCGGCAGCTTTAACCCCGTGTGGGATTCCGGCGAAGATTCCGATGCCTGCTTCTGGCGCGCCGTGCCCTTTGCCAAGCAGGTGCTGGAAAACGAGATTGCCGCAGCCAACGCCGTGAACCGCGCGGACGAGACCGTCCAGAACGCCTACAAGAACTCCAAGGACGGCATTGTGTCCTGCCGGACTACATGCCTGGAAAAACGGCCTGTACAAAACCGATGCCCTGTTTGTTGTCTACCCCAGCCAGCGCGGCGGCTACAGCGCCCAGTGCGTGACCGATTACAAGACCCGCCGCAGCAAGGTGCCGTTCCCGCCCGCATGGGGCGGCCAGCCGGAGGAGATCCTGCGCGAAAAGAGCGGCCTGGCTCTCAAGTTCTGCCACCCCAGCCGTTTCCTTGTCACCGCGGAAACCAAAGCGGATGCCATTGAGGCATGCCGCCGTGCCCTGCGCGCCGCCGGAAGGCCGGTGAGCGCACAGTGAGCGCCGAAACTCTAGAGCAGTTTGGTCCCCGCCCCAGCACCGCGGCGGACTGCCAGCCAGACCCGGCTTCCGCCTGGGTCTACATGGTGCGCTGCGCGGATGGCAGCCTGTATTCCGGCTGGACCAATGACCTTGCCCGCCGCCTGCGCGCCCACAAGGGCGGCAAGACCGGTGCCAAGTATACCCACGCCAAAGGTGCCGTTAAGCTGACCTATGCCGAGCGCTGCACCGATAAAAGTGCCGCCCTGAAGCGGGAAGCCGCCCTGAAAAAGCTGCCAAAACCCGAAAAGGAAGCCCTTGCCGCCCAGTGGACCGCTGAAAACACCATCACCCTGCGGGATGCCGCGCCGGAAGACGCCGCTGCGTGGCGGAGCTGTACACTGGTATGTCACCCACTCCACGGCCACTTTCCAGTATGACCTGTGTACCGAGGAATTCCAGCGCGAAAATATCGCCTATGTGCAGCAGCGCGCGCCGTTCCTGGTTGCCGTCAATGCAGCGGGCAAGCTGTGCGGCTTTGCCTGCGCCCACCCCTGGCACAGCCGCACAGCTTATGCGTGGGATGTGGAGCTAACCGTTTACTGCGCCCACGACTGTGTGGGCCAGGGGGTTGGCGGGCGGCTGTACAAAGCCCTGCTGGACGGCGTGCGCCAGCGCGGCTACTGCAACGCCGTTGCCCTTGTGACCGGCCAGAACAAAGAGAGCTGCGCGTTCCATAAGGCGCTCGGCTTCAAAAAAATCGGCGTGGAACCCCGCACTGGGTACAAGTTCGGCCAATGGCTGGACCTTGCCTATTGGTGGATGGACCTGCGCCCCGGCCAGGAGCCTCCGGAGCCGGTGCGCCTGGGGCGATAAAACTGCATAACACAAAATTAAGCGGGGCACTGCTGATTGGCAGCGCCCCGCTTTTGTTATAAAGATTTGTAGAGGACGATGCCTGCATCGTCCCGCATACTGAGCTGCAACCATGGTATACTGTCATCAACATCCTATCTCCCCGCCGCGCGTTTTTGTTTTCCACAAGAAGCCCCTCTGTTTGTGGAAAACCGTTCAGATTCTTTTCACTTTTCCCTGTCGTTACGCGGTCTGCATTCCTGTTTTTGCCCACAAACTGCCCTTGTTCACGCAAAGTTTACCGGAATTTCCAGCTATTTCATGCCTTGTTCATCCGCAGTTCATTTTTATTCTTCATGATAGAATCTATCGGGGGCCCCTATTACCGCCCCCAACTGGAGGAATTGTTATGCACGAAACCCAACAGCCCGCGCGACCCCAAAAAGACGACCGGCATTGTATATGCCGTGATCCTTGTGGTGTTGCTGCTGCTTCAATTTCCTGGG
>ENA-OPZM01000701-OPZM01000701.1-human-gut-metagenome-genome-assembly--contig:-NODE-701-length-13791-cov-2.959090_pt1 | contig 13791 bp, 17 predicted proteins | sample MGYA00242478_ERZ504493 | MGnify/ENA primary metagenome ERZ504493 (study PRJEB26092, sample SAMD00036227) | human gut metagenome | host: Homo sapiens | study: EMG produced TPA metagenomics assembly of...
CATTAAAAGAAGGTAAGGAAGTGCTTCTTGAGGGGACAGCTTTGGGTTCTCTGAAAGACCCGGATCACGGAATTTTATCCGATGGTTACTTTCTTCCTCCACCCTGGCAGGATAGGTGCAGTAGGAGCTGGTCTTCCACCATACGAGATCAAACAGATCGTTACTGTATGTAAGCATACTCAAGTGCAGTAGGAGCAGGTGCATTCGTTTCTGAGATCTTTGGTGAAGAAGCAGATGAACTGAGAAGACGCGGTGGTGACGGCGGTGAATTCGGCGCTACTACAGGTCGTCCGAGACGTATGGGATGGTTTGACTGTGTTGCTTCTAAATACGGCTGCCGTCTTCAGGGAACAACAGATGTTGCTTTCACAGTTCTGGATGTTCTTGGATACCTTGATGAGATTCCGGTATGCACAGGATATGAGATCGACGGTAAAGTAACTACAGATTTCCCGACTACTACACTGCTTGAGAAAGCAAAACCGGTTCTGGAAACTCTTCCGGGATGGAAATGCGATATCCGTGGAATCAAGAAATATGAAGATCTCCCGGAGAACTGCAGAAAATATGTTGAGTTCGTAGAGGAACATATCGGATTCCCGATTACAATGATTTCTAATGGTCCGGGACGTGACGATATTATTTACAGAAATAAATAAAAATGACTATACGCGGGGAGTTTCTCCGGCGTGTATTTTATACAGAGATATGTGGCAAAGAGGATTGCCAGTATTTGTTTGAGATAAATCAGGAGGATTATGAAGAAAGATAATAACAAATTAAAGAAAGCAGGTGCATGGATTGCAATCGTAATCCTGCTTCTTGCCTGCTGTTTACCAATGTTTTTTGCATTTGGAAGCGGGGAGAATTCCCAGAACTATTTTAAAGCCTCTCTTGCAGTGGCTATCATGGTTCCCATACTTGCCTATGCAATATGGATGGTGTATAAGCTATTGAATAAAAATAAGAAAGTGGTGGAATCTGATATGGAAAATATTATTTTTGATGTAGGTAAAGTTCTTGTAAAATTTGAATGGGAAAAATATCTGGACAGTTTTGGATTCCCGAAAGAGAAAAGAGACAAGATTGCGAAGGCGGTTTTTGAGAGTGAAACCTGGAATGAAAGAGACAGAAGCAGTGAAGATGAGCAGTATTACGTGGATAAGATGATAAAAGATGCACCGGAATATGCAGATGATATCCGTGAAGTAATGCGCCGCTCCGGTGAAACAATTGAGAGAATGGATTATGCGGAAACCTGGGTACGATATCTGAAAGATAAGGGATATCATGTCTATATTCTTTCAAACTATGCAACTTATACACTGGAAAAAACAGAGGAAGAACTTACATTTCTCAAATATGTAGACGGAGCAGTATTCTCCTGCCAGGTGAAACAGATCAAACCGGAGCCGGATATCTATCAGACACTCATCAAACGTTATAATCTTGATCCGCAGAAATCTGTATTTCTGGATGACAGAAAAGAAAACTGTGAAGCAGCACGTAAACAGGGAATTCATGCGATTCAGTTTGAGTCTTTCAAACAGGCAGCAGCAGAACTGGAGAAGCTGGGCGTGAAATAAAATTCACCAAAAATACAAAGAATATGGTTTGTATTTTTATGAAAAAGATGGTATAATAATAAAGCTTGTGAGAGGAAAATTTTCCACATGTTTCCACACAGGCATAATACCTATGAAATATTGGAAAAGAGGATTAAAGGAAATGAGCGATAAAACAATCTTAGAGCAGTGGCGTGCCATCGCCTATGACCAGCAGGCAGACCGTAATAAACTTCAGAGATTTTGGGCAAATTATTTTAATATTGAAAAAGGAATTTATGAGCAGCTTCTTAGCAACCCGGATGAGGTAGTAACCGGTACAGTTAAGGAACTGGCTGAAAAATATGGACAGGAAGTTCTGACAATGGTTGGTTTCCTGGATGGAATCAATGACAGTCTGAAGATTCCGAATCCGATTGAGACAATGGATGAGAACACAAAGGTTTCTCTGTGCTTCGATAAAGAACTTCTTTATAAGAACATGGTAGATGCAAGAGCTGACTGGCTGTATGAACTGCCACAGTGGGATGCGATCTTCACACCGGAGAAGAGAAAAGAACTTTATCTTGAGCAGAAGAAATCAGGAACAGTTGTCAAAGCAAAGAAAATCGGACGTAATGATCCTTGTCCTTGCGGAAGCGGCAAGAAATATAAATATTGCTGCGGTAAGAATGCGTAAGCATCCAAATCTGGAATATATTATCGTGCTTGGTGCCCATGTAGAAGGCACCCGGCTTACAAAAGCCCTTCTGGAACGTACCAGGAGGGCTTTACAGTATATGGAAGAGAATCCTGAGACTAAGGCTGTTCTGTCCGGAGGAAAAGGGGACGGAGAATCTATCACAGAAGCTCAGGCAATGTGCAATTATCTTGTGGAACATGGAATTGACAGAGAACGACTGATCCTGGAAGAGAAATCTACCAGCACAACAGAGAATCTGAAGTTCAGTCTGGGAATGATCGGACTGAATCATTCGGTTGGCATTGTCACCAATAATTTTCATGTTTTCCGGGGAACGGCCATAGGAAAGAAATGTGGATGCAGAGAAATTTATCCCATTCCTTCCAGATACCGTTCATGGAGACTTCTGATATATATTCCAAGAGAAATCCTGGCAATCATCAAAGATAAGCTGATGGGAAATATGTGACTGTTATGCGAATCACTATTTGACAGAGAAATATTTTTCCTTAATAACAGAAACCGGCATTTCCTGTCCGGTCCAGATCTGGAAAGCTTTAGCCCCCTGATGAAGAAGCATATACATGCCATTAAAGGTCTGGCATCCGGCTGCTTTAGCCTCTCTGAGCAGTCGGGTTTCCTGTGGCTCATAGACAACATCTGCCACTACAAGCTCAGGATGGAACAGAGATGTATCTTTGATGATGGTATCGTCGATATCCGGAACCATGCCTACAGAGGTTGCATTGATCAGCAGATAACTCTGTGCAATGGAATCTCGCAATGCAGTATGATCATCATTGTCGAAGAGGCAGACCTGACAACCTGTTTTAGCAGAGAGATTCTCAGCGAATTTCTGTGTGCGATTCCAGTATCTGCTGGTGCGGCGGGCAAAAATATGTACGGAAGCCGCACCGTCCAGGGCAGACTGTGCACAGATGGCCATCGAAGCTCCTCCTACTCCCATGACAGTTATATTTTTACCGGTAATATCATGTCCCGCATCACGTACAGATTGCATAAAACCGTACCCGTCTGTATTGTATCCGATTAACTTTCCGTTATCGTTCAGTACAGTATTGACAGCACCGATCAGTTGGGCTTCAGGGGAAAGCTCATCCAATAATTCTACAATTTTATTCTTATTCGGCATGGTAAGGTTGAAACCGCGAATGCCGCAAGTCTTTAATCCTGCAACTGCTGCAGGAAGAGTTTCTTCATTTACATCAAAACATAAATATACATAGTCAAGCCCGAGAAGGCGAAATGATTCATTATGCATCAAAGGGGAAATGCTGTGTGCCACCGGGCTTCCTAAAAGCGCGGTAAGACCTGTGTGTCCGGTAATATTATTCATGTTAAAATCCTCCAGTCTGTTTTGTAGCAGAGACATAAAATACTGTCTGAATTGTGACAGTATAGAAGATGCCCTTCTAAAACATAGAAATTATCTATCATTTTATTCTAACTTCAATTATATGTCAATACATGTTCATTTTGGTTTGTATGATAGTTACTGTCGATTTAGTGCGACAAATAATAAGACATAATTCCTCCGTTTTGACAAAATCCGCATACTTTATCACGTATAATGAATCTCACTTACCGAAGTGAAGGAGAAGTCAGAGGCAGTATCAGACGGAGGGAAGGAAATGCATTACGAAATATACATAGATGTAGTTTTTTTCACAAATCTCCTGATAGATTACATATTGATCAGATTTACAGGAATATTATTCCGATGTGGAAGAAGCAGAAAAAGAGCTCTTCTGGGAGCTGCTGCAGGTGCGGTGTTTTCCTGCTGGATCATTTATCTGCAATCTTTTCTGGAGTCTGGGATTTTTCTTCCGGCACTTGTCCTGCTGCATGGTGGCTGTGCTGCAGGAATGCTTGTGATCGGATGTAATCTGAAAAGGGGAAGTCTGCTGCTTAAAGCAATACTTACACTGTATTTTGCCGCATTTCTGTGTGGAGGGTTCTGGGAAGTGATCGTCAGTGATAAGTTGACAGTCAAAATGTTTCTGATCCTTGCAGCAGCAACGTGGTCCGGCATTACAGCGTTGTCATATCTGATGGATTCCATGAGAATACGGACAAAGAATATCTATCCGATAACCATATACTATAAAGGATGTGGATATCCTTTTCAAGGATTTTATGATTCCGGAAATCTGCTTATGGATTCTGTAAACGGAAAACCTGTATCTGTAGGGACAGAAAAAGTTTTATCTGAAATATGTTCAGAAGAAACCGTAAGCTGTTTAAAACACCTGAAAGAAAATCCCGGAGAGTCTGGGAAACCGGGAACTGCCGGGCTTCATCCACATTTTACTTTTTTTCACAGTATAGGAAAAGAACAGGGGATGATGCTGGCTGTTACTTTTGAGAGACTCTGCATTCAGACTCCAGCAGAGGTTGTCTGCATAGACAATCCGGTATTTGCATTTTCATTTGAAACATCCGCTTTTGGTAAGGAATACGAGGTACTTTTGAATTCCAGATTACTTTAACGGGAGGGGTTGTGACTATGAGCTGTTATCCATTACAGGTAGTGTCAAGAATGGTGATGAACCGTTCAGGAGAAGTTTTTTATATTGGTGGAAATGATGTGCTGCCGGCACCACTGGAGCCGAAGCGTGAGGCGTTTATACTGCAGAAGCTTGGAACAGGGCAGGAAGAAGAAGCGAAGTCTGTTCTGATCGAACATAATTTAAGGCTTGTGGTGTATATTGCAAAGAAGTTTGATAACACAGGAGTCGGGGTGGAGGATCTGATCTCAATCGGAACGATTGGGCTGATCAAGCGATCAATACCTTTAATCCTGTAAAAAACATCAAGCTTGCCACTTATGCATCCAGATGTATAGAGAATGAGATCCTGATGTATCTTCGCCGAAACAGTAAGACAAAGATGGAAGTGTCCATAGACGAACCGCTGAACGTAGACTGGGATGGAAATGAACTCCTGCTTTCTGATATTCTGGGAACTGATGAGGATGTGATTTCAAGACGTCTGGAAGATGAAGTGGAGATTTCGTTGTTATCAAAGGCAATTAGAAAGCTTTCACCGCGTGAGCAGACGATCATCCGCCTTAGATTTGGTCTGGGAAAGGAGAATGCTGCAGAGAAAACACAGAAAGAGGTTGCAGACCTTCTGGGAATTTCTCAATCATATATTTCCAGGTTGGAAAAAAGGATCATGAAGAGATTGAAAAAGGAAATTGTGAAATATGAATAGACGTAATTGGGGAATGTAGTATAATGATATAAAGGATAGTAACTATTCAGCAATCCGACTGTAACTGTGAAAGCACTGAACGGTTATAATATAAGCAAACTGTGGGAACTGTTTTGCAGTGGGCGATTCACAGATATCAAGTCGGGGAAAGAAAAAAGGACAGAAGAGAAAAGTGAAGTTAAATAAAATACAGACAGAAAAAAACAAAGATAAAACTCTGAGGCAGGATACAGAAAGCTGCATACTGGCAGATTGCAGTTTATGTCCGAGAAATTGCCATGTAGACAGAACAGCCGGAAAAACCGGATACTGTGGAATGAATCAGAAGGTTAAGATTGCAAGGGCAGCTTTGCATATGTGGGAAGAACCATGTATTTCGGGAACCAGAGGTTCTGGGGCAGTCTTTTTTACAGGATGCAATCTGAGATGCTGTTTCTGCCAGAACCGGGAAATTGCCATTGGTGACAGTGGCCTTGAGATCACCGAGGAAAGACTGGCAGAAATATTCCTGGAACTGCAGGAAAAGGATGCTGCAAATATCAATCTGGTAACCGGAACACATTATATTCCACAGATCATCGCAGCTTTGGACTGTGCAAAGAAGCATGGGCTTAATATTCCGGTTGTCTATAACTGTGGTGGATATGAGAACACAGAGACATTGAAACTTCTGGACGGATATGTGGACATTTATCTTCCGGATTACAAATATGCGGAGAGCGAATTGGCGGTGAAATTTTCACATGCAAATGATTATCCTGAAAGGGCTATGGAAGCAGTTAATGAGATGGTACGCCAGACAGGAATGCCACAGTTTGATGCAGAGGGATATATGAAACGTGGGACTATTGTGAGACATCTTATATTGCCGGGGCATACAAGAAATTCAAAGAAGGTTCTGAAACTTTTACATAAGACTTTTGGAAAGCAGATTTATATCAGTATCATGAATCAGTATACGCCGGTTTTTGAGCAGAAAGAATATACAGAACTGAATCGTTGTGTAACCAGAAGAGAATATGAAAAAGTTCTGGACTATGCATTTGAGCTTGGGATTGAAAATGGATTTTTTCAAGATGGTGAAACTGCCAGAGAGAGTTTTATTCCTGCGTTTGATTATGAAGGTGTGAGAAAAATGCCATAAAATAAAAAACTCCCATAAATGGAAGGAGGCCGGTACTTTCGTACCGGCGCGTATGAAAAAGAAAAATATTTATAAGAAAGATTCATCATCTTTCTAAAGTTCATTATATCCAATAAATATGAATAAAATATGAATACAGTGTAAAAAAATAAAATTTGTTTTGCCAAAATATTTTTAGAATTTCTTCCATGTATCCCTTACAAACAATATCAGTAACGGGAAAATCTCAAGACGTCCTGCCAGCATATCAAAAGTAAGGATAAGCTTTGAAAACCAGGAGAACATGCCGAAGTTTCCGGTAGGTCCTACCAGTTCCAGACCAGGTCCGATATTATTAAAGGTTGCCGCAACCGCCGTAAAATTCGTGATCAGATTGAAATCGTCAAAGGCAATCAGGAATATGGAGGATGCAAAAATCAGCATATATACAATGAAGAAAATATTTGTGGAACGAACAACTTCATGTGGGATGGCTTTGCCGTCCATTTTTATTTTCTTTACCGCATTTGGATGCAGAAAAAATATGAAGCTCCTTGCGGACTGTTTTGCAGAGAATCAGGATCCTGGATACTTTAATGCCGCCGCCTGTACTTCCGGCACATGCACCGATAAACATCAGCAGTACCAGGATTGTCCGCGAAATTTCCGGCCAGGTATTAAAATCTGTTGTTGCATATCCGGTTGTTGTGATAATGGACCAACCTGGAAAGCTGCCTGCTGAAAAGCTTTGGCTGCACTTCCGAAAATATGGTAAATATTGCAGGTGATGATAAGAATTGCAATACCGATGATTCCGAAATAATACCGCACTTCTTCCATTTTAAAAGCCTGAGCAAATTTTTTTGTGATAATGAAAAAGTAAGCATTAAAGTTAACGCCAAATAAAATCATAAATACAGTAATGACTACCTGCAGATATGTACTGTAACTGGCCATGCTGTCATTTTTAATACCAAATCCTCCGGTACCTGCAGTACCGAAAGCTGTACATATGGAGTCAAACAGCGGCATACCACCGACCAGAAGAAGCAGGATCTGGATCACTGTCATTACGAAATAAATAGAATACAGAATTTTGGCAGTTGACTGTACTTTTGGCGCAAGCTTGCTTACAGATGGTCCGGGACTCTCCGCTTTCATAAGATTCATATGATAACCGCCGGTAAGTGGCAGAAGGGAGAGGATGAAAACCAGAACACCCATTCCGCCGATCCAGTGCGTGAAGCTTCTCCACATCAGCATACAATGAGGAAGTGCCTCCACATCGCTGAGAATGCTGGCTCCTGTTGTAGTAAAACCCGAAACTGTTTCAAATAATGCATCTACAGGATTTGGAATGCTTCGGCTGATCACAAAGGGGATTGCTCCTATGATACTCAGAACGATCCAGCTTAATGCTACAGTCACGAAACCTTCTTTTGTGTAGAAAGCCTTTCTTGTCGGCTTTTTCCTGGTGAGAGGAAGCCCGATGACCAGGCATAAAGCAATCGTGATCAGAAAAGCTACACCGGAAGTTTCCTGATAGATCAGTGCCGTAATTGCGGGCAGAGCCATAAATACAGCTTCAATTTCCAGAATCATTCCGATGATATAGATAATAATGGAATAGTTCATAATTCGGCTCCTTTATTTTTCCAGAATATCTGTGATATCGCGAAGGCCCTTCTGAGAAGTTACTATGATAACGGTATCTCCGACCTGAATGGTATCCTGGCCTCGGGGAATCTTGACCTGACCATTTCGGTTCAGGTAACCTACAAGAAGGTTTTTCTTCAGGTTCAGTTCAGATAATGGAATGCCTGTTACCGGTGAATTTTCGCGGATGGCAAATTCCAGAGCTTCTGCCTGATTATCCAGGATATGATAAAGGGTTTCAATATTGCTGCCGATGCTGTTCTGCATGGCACGTACATACTGCAGGATATAGTCGGCTGTGATATATTTCGGATAAATGACGCTTCCGATATCAAGGTTATCAATGACATCATCAAAGGCAAGGCGGTTTACCTTGGCAATCAGTTTGGCATTGGAAACTGTTTTGGCAAAGAGTGAAAGGAAAACATTTTCCTCATCCATGTTTGTGAGTGATACAAAAGCCTCTGTGCGTGAGAGTCCCTCTTCCATAAGGAGAGAACGATTGGTTCCGTCTCCGTTAATGATAGTTGCCTCCGGAAGCAGATCACTTAAGGTTTCACAGCGGGACTCATTCTGTTCGATGATCTTAACGGAGATGTTCATATCAAGCAGGGCTTTTGTAAGGTAATAGGAAATGGTTCCTCCGCCGACAATAATGGCGTTTTTTACCTGATTGGTTTTCAGGCCGATCTTTTTGAAAAAGGCTGCTGCATTCACCGGGGAAGCAAGAATGGAAACCATATCTCCGTCGTGGATCACCTGATTACCGCCGGGAATAGATACATGATCCCGACTTTCTACTGCGCAGAACAAGACGTCGCATTTCAGGGCTTCCGTAATGCGTGAGATTGTCATGCCATCCAGATTAAATTCAGGAAGCACTTTAAATTTCAGCATTTCTACACGACCACGTGCGAAAGTATCGATCTTGATAGCTGAAGGGAAGCGTAAGAGACGGGAAATTTCCTGTGCAGCTGCAAGCTCCGGGTTAATGATCATAGTAACACCCAGACGCTTCTTGATGAAGCTGATCTCTTTGGCATAGATAGGATTGCGGACACGGGCAATCGTCTGGCAATGGCCGGTTTTCTGTGCGATCAGGCAGCAGAGAAGATTCATTTCATCAGAACCGGTTACGGCAATCAGGATATCTGCATTCTCAATACCTGCTTCCACCAGCGTGTTGATACTTGCACCGTTTCCCACGATACCCATGGCATCAATGTCATTCTGAAGGGAAGTGATCACATTAGAAGAAACGTCTATAAGAGTAATGTCGGATTCTTCTTCCTGAAGCTGTTCTGCCAGGGTACGTCCAACTTTACCGCACCCAACAATAATTATCTGCATAATTCCTCCAATAAGGGGGCTGTCACATAATATCTATGTGAGACAGCCCCTTTTATATCATATTTTTGTTTGTAATTGCTCAATATTTTTGGCAATTACTTTTGTGGCTATTAAGCTAAGAATACTATAGCACCACCAGATATATTTGTAAAGCAAATATGAAATTTCTGTGATTTTTAAGATGGAGCGTATTACTGTTCATTCCGTTCTCAGTAACACGCTTCGCGATGCTAATCGCATAAATTCGCGCAGTATGTCGCAGGTTTTGGCTGCGTACTTTATTTATTGCTGTTGCATGATGCAGTGCAGGGATTATCAAATCCCGGGGTAAAAGCATAGAAGTTTTTGGCATCAAGTTCTTCCTGAATGGACTGAAGAGCTTCCCCAAATCTCTGGAAATGAACAACTTCTCTGGCACGCAGGAATTTGATGGGATCCGCAATCTCAGGTATATTGCGGACTACTCTGAGAATATTGTCATAAGTAGAACGGGCTTTTTGCTCTGCAGCAAGATCCTCGAACAGATCAGTGATCGGATCACCTTTACTCTGAAATTCACATGCATTAAATGGTACGCCACCTGCTGCCTGTGGCCAGACTCCCACTGTGTGATCGATATAATACGGTCCGAATCCGGATTTCTCAATTTCCTCCATGGAAAGGTCCCGGGTAAGCTGATGTACAATAGTGGATACCATTTCCAGATGACTGAGTTCTTCTGTTCCTATGTCGTTGAGCAAAGCTGAAGTCGTTCGGTTCGGCATGGTAAAACGCTGGGAAAGATAACGCAGGGAAGCGCCGATCTCACCGTCCGGGCCACCGGAGTGCAGTACCCTATAATAGCCCCGCAACCCCAGTGTTTATGCGGGTTTGCGGGATTTTCAATTCAGGAAATAATGATGTCAAAAGACATTTTTCCGGATTCCTTATCATATATGATCTGTTCCACAACACTTCTGATCAGGTTTCCCTTTTCTTCATAACCTACGTCTGGATTCTTCAGGACATCCGCAACAGAACGGATCTCTTTCAGGATTTCTTCTGTGTCAGGCTGCTCTGCCTGTTCTTCCTGTAATAGCTGTGAAAGGGCAGCAGTCAATTCTAACCGATCTGATACCAGACGGTCCTTATTATTCTTATATTCTTCCAGAGTATCTACGCCTGCCTCATAAGCCTCTTTGATTCTGCTTTCTCTCATGGTGAGCTTACTGATTTCTTTTTGTAACTGTTCGATCTGCAGTGAATGATCAGTCTTTTTCTTTTTACATACATATGTAAATTCTGCCCCATCTAAGATATGATCAAAATAACTTATCACAGCTTCTTCAGCCTTTTTGACCGATAAGGCAACAGAAGTCTTATGAAATCCCTTTGCGTACTTCCAGCACTGGAAATAAGGACACTTATTATTACCGGTGTAAGAAAGCGTGGCCCCGCAGACAGAGCACTTCAAAAGACCGGATAGCCAGTGCTTACAGGCAGAGACATTCCGTGCCTTGACCGGGCGTTTCCGGGAAGTGATCAGCTTCTGACGTTTTTCGTACCGTTCCCTGGAAAGACGTACCTCATGGTTTCCTTCAAATTCCACTCCGTTCCAGACAACAGTTCCGCAATAGAAGGGATTTCCAAGAATCCGGTCAACGCTGCGCCGCTCGAAGAGTTTTCCGCGTTTTGTACGGTACCCGAGATCATTGCAACGCCTGGCAATAGCTGTCTCATCTAAGTTCTGATTATCATACAGGTCCATGATATAAGAGACAATGGCATATTCAGCTTCATTAATGATATAAGGTTTTCCATGTCCAACTGCAGTATAGCCAAGACAGGGAGACGTCTGATAGCCTTTTTGCAGGGCTTTTTCTTTCATGCCACGCAAGACCTCACCCGACAATCGAATGGAATAGTATTCATCCATCCATTCGATGATGCGCTCGATCAGGCTGCCAAAAGGTCCCTCGATCAATGGTTCAGATACACTGATCACGTCTACATTATCCTTCTTGAGCATACTCTTGTATACGATAGACTCTTCCTGGTTACGGGCGAAACGACTGAATTTCCATACCAGGATCACATCAATGGGGTGAGAGGCTGCTTCGCCAGGGCAATCATCTTCTGAAACTCCGGACGCTTCTGCGCATGCCGGCCGGAAACACTCTCAGTAAAGATAAAGTCCCCGGAAACAATCATGTCATTCTTCTGAGCATAATCCAGCAAAAGGCGTTTCTGCGCATCAGGAGATAACTCTGTTTGGTCCTCTGTCGAGACGCGGATGTAAAGACATGCCACTTTACTGCTCATAAATATCACCTCGGTTTTATAAAATATAGCCATGAGCAAAACTCCACATCTTCAGTATTTATGCGGGGTTGCGAGGCATGGCAACTTCATTAATCACTTCAAATTTATAGTAACAATCAGCTCCAAATGATATAATTAAGTTGTCAAAATCAATTCACCGAAAGGAGCTGATTGTTATCTATCGTCAAGAAATTTTGAAAGACATTCGTCTTTTCACTTCACAACCAGTTGCAAAGTTTTATGATTCTCTTTTTTTGAATCTTGATTTATCCTTTGTTCCGGAATTCCCCAAGACAGGAAGGAAAGGCTTTTCAAATCACGCTATGATTTGTTCCTTTATTGTTATGAAATGCGAAGGCTTCTCCATGATTTCCGATCTTGTCGATTATCTTCACAATAATCTTCTGATTGCGCATTTTTGTGGCTTTGATATTTCTCGTCCACTTCCTTCTTATTGGACTTTTGATCGCTTCCTGAAAAATTTCGATAACAAAGTTCTCTCTGAAATCATGAAAACTCAGGTGTTATTCCTTTCTAAAGAAGGTATTGTAGACACTTCTTTTATTGGCTTAGATTCAACCCTGTCTCTGCAAATACTTCACAGAATAATCCGAAATCTTTTCTCTCAAATAAGTTTAAACCCGGAAATCAACCAAGGGCGGATTCGGATTGTAAACTCGGCGTCCACACTGCATCCAATCAAACGAACGAGAAAAAATATGAATTCTATTGGGGCTATAAAAATCATGTCCTTGTAGACTGTATTTCAGGTCTTCCTATTTATGAAATGACCACAACCGCGGAAGTTCATGATGCTACCGTCGCTTTAGATATCCTTGCTGCTACCCATTCCTTTCAACCAATAACGGACTGCACATTCCTTGCCGACAAAGGTTACGATGTCAAAAATATCTACAATCAGGTTAAGGATCTTTACAATGGAGAATGTATCATTCCATTAAACAAACGTAATTCCAAAAATCCGAAACTTCTTCCTCAAGGGAATCCCATTTGCGAAGCAGGGCTTGCCATGTGGAAGGATGGTAAGTTTTCCGATTGTGGTCGTACCCGTCAAAAGTTTTGTTGTCCTCTAAAATCAAGTAAAGATACCGTTTGCCCATGCCACCACAAAAATTTCTATAATGGTAAAAAGCATCGTGGCTGTACGAAATATCTCACCATTCCTGATGATTTAAGACTTTCCATTGATAGGGACAGCAAATATTTTGAAAGTAATTATTCACTCCGCACAGAATGTGAACGCTATAATTCGCGTTTTAAAAATACTGGTCAGGAGCGGATGTGGGTGAGAAATAAAGCGTCTGTTACAAACTTAAACACACTTGCCCATATCAGTTTACTGGCAGTTGCCGTTGCCGCAATCACTAGACATTCCGGTCAGTCTTATCGCAAACTAAAAACAATAAAACGAATTGCTTGATTAAAAATTTCTCATAGTCTTATGATTTCGTAAGTTTTGACTTACGTTAGCTTTGCTATGCCATAAAATCGTAACCTCAAACTTTATGGAAACTAACTGCCACGTCCTACTTTTGAATTAATGTGTTTTGCTCATCTCTATAAAATATGTAATTTTAACATAATATATAGCAAGAATTCTCCTTCCTCTACAGGTGGGAGATGAATTGCAAAAATAAATATAAAAAGCAAAACAGAACACTTGTTCTATAATGAGAAATATGGTATAATACAATCAGTCGAAAAGCCAGAAGGGACTGATTGTATGGATAAAATGGATCATAATGCACATTCAGTATATTTGATGTATTATCATCTGATCATGGTTGTAAAATACCGAAGAAAAGTAATAAGATGATCCGATTTCAGAACGGGCAAAGGAAATATGGGAACATAAT
>ENA-OPZM01000702-OPZM01000702.1-human-gut-metagenome-genome-assembly--contig:-NODE-702-length-13787-cov-1.509736_pt1 | contig 13787 bp, 20 predicted proteins | sample MGYA00242478_ERZ504493 | MGnify/ENA primary metagenome ERZ504493 (study PRJEB26092, sample SAMD00036227) | human gut metagenome | host: Homo sapiens | study: EMG produced TPA metagenomics assembly of...
CTTCGCCAAAACAACCGATGCAGCGCTTTTTATCGTTTATAGGTAATGGCCTTCGGCCTTTTGTGCCAAATTCCGAAGGCCGTTGACGCAGCATAAACAGGTGTGGTACTGTATCCTCAATCGGCATTGGCCGAATGGAAGAAAAGAAAGATGCTTAATCATCATCTGACGAACGGCAAAGCAGTTTGACAATCTTCGGTAAAAAAGCGTGATGAACAACGATTTTGCAGGAATCGCCAAAAAGGCCTTGCACTTTTGTACAGTCTGCTATAATAACAGCATCACAGAACACGAACGGGACAAAGGGGTCGCGTACTTGTAAAAGTACAGCGGCCCCTTTCCGTTACGTACAAAGGCGTGCAGCACATCACCGTGCTGTGCGCCTTTTGCTTTGTATGAATATCAGAAAGAGGGGTCACACAATGAAAAAGCGTAATCGAGGTTCTGGCACTTACCGTAGCAGCTGCAATGTCCCGCCAGTCTGCTGGCAGGCTGCGGCTCGGGCGGTTCAGCCCCCGCAGGCAGTGAGACAGAGACAGAAACAGAATCAAGCTTCAATGATGCCCGCCCGTTCTCCTGTCAGAGAGCCTGGGTGCAGGAAGAAGAAGGAGGAATCTGGACTTGCATTGATCCATCCGGCCAGGAAATATTTTCCCTGGAAGAAGAACAGCAGCCGTCTACAGATTTTGAAAACGGGGTTGCAGTTGTTGAAGATGAATTTATTATTGATGTAGACGGGAATATTGTCTCATCTGCTGATGATGGAAAATACACTTCCATTAAAAATGGGTATTATGATAACGGCTATACATTTGTTGAAGTTTATAAAAATACGCTTGAAGAATCCTATACGAAGACGGGAATCATAGGTCCCGACGGGGAGTGGTGGATGGAACCAAGGGAATTGTCAACGGTGGATAGTCTGGATCACGGTATATATCGGTTTTGGAATAAAGGAGGATCCACAAATTTGTATGAGTGGTATGACCTATATGAAAACAGATATATCAGCGAATCGGATTGTCTTGAACTATTGTTGCAGAGAAGCTATTCCGAGGACGATCTGATTTTTATTTCAAAATCGAATAACGGATATAATCATTTTTCGGGGGATGCGGACTGGTCATATAACATCAAAGAAGATTTGGGATTCTCGTCAGACGTAACAGGATTTTATAATAGAGAAAGGCAGTTGGTGATTGACCTGTCAAATTACAGGATGCGGTGGCAGAGTCTGAATTTCAGAATGGATACTGCGCAATGTCATTGCAGAATGATCAAGGGGAGTGGTTTGTTACGGTTATAAATACCAGTGGTGATATTATGTTTGAACCCATATCATTTCACGATAACAGATGGAGCTATGAAGGGTTTTCAGAAGGCCTTTTATGTTATGGTATGGCAGGAAATGCTTATGATTTTACGTTTATTGATACGAAGGGAAATACTGTTTTAAAAGATATAAGCCCTTATGATGGCTGTGAATTTGACGAAGAAGGATTGTTGAGAGTGGCAGTCTTCTGGAAGTAAATGAGATATCGTATATAGATACGAACGGGAAAATAGCATTTTAGAAAAGAAGAAGAACGGAGTTGCTGTGTCAAATTATGGATGCGGCAGCTCCTTTATAATATCCATATATTGAAAACGGACATTTAATTGAGTATAATATTAGAAAATATCCGATTATGGAAAGTAAAGGAGACCATTTATGGATACTCAAGATCTGAAACGAATGAAAAAGGAATCAGGGATGACAAATGCCAAAATAGCTGAACTGTCAGGCGTTCCTTTAAGTACGGTGAATAAAATCTTCTCCGGGGCGACAAAGAATCCTCGTTATGCCACGCTGCTGGCTGTTGAGCAGGTACTTGTTTCAAAGGAGAAAATTCCATTCAGCTATGACCGGTTTAAAGAGGAGCCTGTCCTCTTACGGGAAGAGACCGCTCCTTATGCGTATTCCGCACGCGAATATGACGGTAAAGATATGGAGAATCTTTCAGAGTACAGCCGGGCGGAACTCATTAACGGGAAATTGTATATGCTGTCCTCTCCCAGCCGGCAGCATCAGTATTTGACAGGAGAACTGTTTTTTGAGATTAAAAGTTTTATCCGGAAGCATCAGGAGGACTGCGAAGTATACTTGTCTCCTTTTGATGTACGGCTTTTTAAAGATGATTCGGCAGTCGTGCAGCCAGATCTTCTGGTGGTATGTAATCGTGATATCCTGACAGAAAAGGACTGCTCTGGTCCGCCGGACTGGGTGGTCGAGATTACATCAAAGAGCAACTCTTCCCATGACTATGTGCGTAAGCTCATGCTGTATCAGAAAGCAGGGGTCAGAGAATACTGGATCATTGATCCATTCCGGGAACAGATCCTGGTTATTAATTTTGAAGATCCGAAGAAAAGCGGTGAGTACACATATGCCGACCCGGTGCCTTCCGGGGTGTTGGAAGGATTGAAGATCCGGCTTGGCGGGATACAGGAGAGGTTTTAGCTTTTTCCGGCTGCATTATGCTTGGCATTACGCTTAATAGTTTCTTTGTTAAAATTAGAAAAATTATACGTCTGTTCTGCAAAAATATGCTAAAATAAAATGACTATATTTTTTCAGGAGGGTACATAAGATGGCTGTTTTGGACGAAATGAAGAATCTGGAAAATCAGAAAAAGGAATTTATGGCACAATTAGGAGAAGTTTATTATAAAAACTGTAAGGCGGATGGCGCAGATGTTCCTGGAGAGGCAGCCGGGATCATTGCAAAGATCGATGAGACGGACAGACAGATGAAGCTTTTGATAGAGCCGGAAACAGTCCGGGCAGGAGAACAGGAGCCCCCGGTTGAAGAAGCGGAAGAAGTGCAGTCTGAGTATCAGGGAAGTGTATGCCCTAAATGTGGCGCTCCGGTGGAACCGGATCAGATATTCTGTGTGAATTGTGGTACAAAACTCGAAGAAGAGGCTGCAGAGCAGACGGAAATCATCAGCGATATTCTAAATGATATTCAGTCAGAAGAAAGAGAAAAAGCTGCGGACAAAGAGATTGATGGGCCGGAGGAGAATGTATGCCCAAGGTGCGGTGCTCCTGTGGAGGAAGATCAGGGCTTTTGCATCATCTGTGGGGCAAATTGGAAAAGCAGGGGCAGGCGCTGCATATCAGGCGGAGCCGGAGCGCCCGGCAGGACCGAAGATCTGCCCGAACTGCGGGAAGGTGCTTCCGCCGCAGATGCGTTTTGTACATCCTGCGGGACAAAAATGAATTAGTCAGGCGACGTTTTTATACATAAGAATCTAAATATGGGAAAAGAGAGAAGTTAGTACGATGAGATGCAAAAGATGTGGCAGTGAAATTCAGGACGGGGATATGTTCTGCGGGAATTGCGGATGGAAGGTAGAAGAAAAGAAAAAGCCGGTGATCCCGATCATCATAGGGATCGTGGTGGTCGTGCTGATCGCCGTAATCGGTATCTTCTGGTATCTGCATCATCAGGGACAGAAAAAGGTAGAAGAGAATCTGGCAAAGTTTCAGGAAAGAGTAGAAGAGGGAAAGAAAGAGTCTGAAAGCGATCAGGCGGATACGCGGACCAGGAGAAAGCAGAAGATGCTGATGAGGCAGAAGAAGATACAGAGGATGCGGAAAATACAAGGCAGGCTGCGGATCCGACAGAGGGTGGGATCCACAGATATGAGTATATGATCAGCGACGTGACATGGACACAGGCATACCAGGAATGTCTGGACCGGGGTGGATATCTGGTCAGGATCAACAGCAGAGAGGAGTATGATTATATCATTTCACAGCTGAACAGCCGGGGACTTTCCAATATCCAGTTTAAGATTGGCGGTATGAGAGCGACAGATTCAAGAGATTATTACTGGGTGGATGAATCCGGCCAGATGTATGGGGACGTGATCAATTCCGGAAGCTACTGGTGCGCGTCTGAATGGATGGCAGGGGAGCCCAGCTACCAGGACGGAGCGACACAGGAGCAGTATCTGGATATCTTCTATCATCAGAACTCAGGGAAATGGGTATGGAACGACGTGCCGGATGATATTCTGGCGGCGGTTCCATCATTTAGCGGGAAACTGGGATATATTTGCGAATATGAAGAATAGGAAAACGAGAGAGTAAAGTGAGGAGGGAACGGATATGTTTTGCAGTCATTGCGGACAGGAATTAAAAGAAGGAGGAAAGTTCTGCCCAAGGTGCGGTGCGCCGGTTGACCCGGCAGCGGGAGCAGGCTTTAGCACAGGATATCAAAAAATGAATCCAGGGCCTCAGGGGGCAGTGATGAAAAAAGGCGTATCCCCGGCAGTGGCGGCTGTGATTATCGGAGTGATCCTGGTGTGTATCGCAGGGGCTGTATTTATGGCATATTTCCTGTTTTTCAGGAATACTTATAAGACGCCGATCAAAAATCTGGTAAAAGTCATGGAAGATCAGGATACAGATGCCGCCCTGGCGCTGATCCCGGAACGGTACCTGAAGGTGATGGAGGGCGTTACCGGTATGGATTCGGATGAACTGGCAGATATGCTGGAAGATGAACTGATCAGCGGTTTTGACGAATATACCGGAGATATTAAAGTAGATTATGATATAGGAGACGCCAGAGATCTGACCGATTCTGAGATTCAGAGCCTGGAGTCTGATTATATGGGATATTTGGGCGATATTGAGGATGCAAAAGAAGTAGAATTTTCCTATGAAATGTATGTGGACGGAGAACTCCGGGATTCAGGAGAAGATGAGCAGCTCACAGTCATTAAGCTTGATGGAAAATGGTATCTTAATCCAGGAGATATGTAAAAATGTTTGTCAGAAATGTGGAACCGAAAATGTAGAGGGAGGCGAGATTCTGTAAAACTGCGGGGCGCCCTCAAAGATGGAACGGCACTTCGGCGGGCGGAGGGGTCTGCCGCAGGGGGGAGATCCCGCAAGGGCGGGAAGCCGCCTGGCGGCTAAGAAGCCCGGGTATGCCAGATGGGCGGCTGCGGCAGGCGGCATAATCCTGACGGCAGTAGTGATTGCAGGGGTCTTTGCATTCCGAAGCTATGCAGAGCGCAGAGACTATGAGAATTATATTGCCCAGGCAGAAAATTATCTGGAAGAGATGGATTATGAAAGTGCAGAAGCCGCATATATGAAAGCGATTGAGATCGATCCAAAAAAGGAAGATCCGTATCTGGGTCTTGCGGATGTTGTACATTGCTCAGGACGACTATGAAAAGGCGGAAAAGATTATTGCCCAGGGTGAAAAGGCTGTTTATGGCAGTGAGGAGCATAAAGGCGGCAGCGGAAAAACAGAGAAAAACGAAGGGGAAGAAGAAAATACGTTTACGGACAAAGAGAATGACGTGACAAATAAAGCCGTTACACCTGGCTGTAGAGCCGACGGATCTGGCCGACGATATCTATTATATCCGGAACGAAAATACGTTTGATTACCCGGCAAATGATCTGTTCCGTCAGATGGATACGTCCTATGCCGTAATCCGCAAGGAAGATTCCTATGGACTGATAGGTCTGGACGGCCAGCCTGGCAGCAGAGCTGGAATATCGGGGAATAGACGCCCTGTCAAGATTTTATCTGCTGGAACGCAAAGAAGCAGTCTATGACCCGGAATATCAGACAGAAATGACGGACTACTATTTGTGGAAGAGGAGAAATCAATAAAGCCGGCAGTAGCGGTAATCGGAGATGCAGGGAATTATTACCGGGGCGTTTTTATTACTGTGACGGCTGCATAATACAGGTGAGTACCAGGTAGAGCAGGGATATATGGAAGATTATCAGAGAATACCTTCCGGAGTGATCCCGGTCAAGCGCTCCGAGGAGATTTATGACGGCAGCGTGTATGATATGGACTGGTATGACAGCCTGGAAAGTAAATATGCGCTTTGCGATACAGAGGGAAATCTTATCACTGATTTTATCTATGATACTGCGGAAGCTTAAGTTCCGGTCTTCTGGCGGTGAAAAAGGATGATAAGTGGGGATATGTTAATGAAAAGGGTGAAGTAGTGATCCCTATCGAGTATGATGCCTCCTGGTGCTATGATACTTACGTGTTCAGTTATGACAAGGAGAGTGAGTCAGAGAGGATCGAAGCCTGCTACGGGGCTACAGACGGCTATGTGCCCCTGTGCAAGGACGGCAGATGGGAGCTTTGGGATACTTCCGGAAAGCAGTTTATTGCACCGGGCACCTTTGAAGAGATCCGTCCGGTATATGACGGGAAATGCTGGGTGAAAAAAGATGGCAAATGGGGTGTGATCGAATTGACCGGACAGAATGACAGCAAGGAGGAGACAGCAGGGACGGAGAACTGGAAGAAGCTGTATACCGATTACGTACAAAGTGCTCAGTCGGAGGGCTATGCGGGATACAGTCTGATCTATCTGGACGGGGGATGACGTGCCGGAGTTATATCTTTATGGGAGCAGTACGGCTCAGGGAGATCAGATATGTACGGTAAAAGATGGTCAGATAAGGACCAGGCACTGGGGAACGGAGGATTGTCCTATATTGAAAAGCAAAATTGCTTCTGTGACAGCGGCGGACGTATGGATGTTTACTACGACCATATCTATCAGATACGGGATGGGAGTTTTGTAAAGACGGCAGAAGGAAATTATGGGGCAGAGGACAATACGAATGTTCAGACCGACGCACAGGGAAACCCCATATACCAGTACTCCTGGGAGGGGACCGAGATGACAAAGGAGGAGTATGAACAGCGGTTTGCAGAGCTGTTTGATAAGGACAGAGCCGTATGGGCATCTAAGGGAACGGTGGATGCCGCAGAGATCCTCCGGCAAATAGAGGATCGGTAAAATCATAAACGAAAGACAAGGAAGCAGTCAGATGAACGAGCATATTTTGACGATCATTGATACAAAAGGTGAATTAAGAGAACTGAATCTTGACCATTTCCGAAAATCAGATATCACATTGGGAAGAGACGCTTCCCGATGTGATATTGTGATTCCGGATCAGATTGTATCCAAGGTTCACGGAACATTTTTCTATGGAAGGCGGACAGATCCGGTACCGGGATCTGGACAGCCGTAACGGGACTTTTCTGGGAATCGGATCCGGACGGCGGTTATTATCCGGTGAGGATGGATTGTGGAAGTCTATGATAAAAGTATTCTGTGCATCGGCAATCTGAATCAGGCGGAAAACATGGTTCTTTTGCTGTATTCCACAAGTGTGGAGAGGGGGCTGTGGAAAAGGGAGTCTCTGGAACGGCCGACGACGACGATCGGGCGGGATCAGGCTAACCATATCTGTCTGCCGGGGCCGGGAGTGTCAAGCTGCACTGCCGAGTCTATCGGCGTGAGGACGGCTATGTACTGGAGGATGCACACAGTACCAATGGTGTTCTGTTAAACGGAAGCTATCTGAAAGGAGAGGAACGGCTCCGGGACAAAGACGTGATCCAGATTCTGGGATTCCAGCTTTTGTTCTGCCGGGGATGCATTTATTATAAGTCGGCGGCAAAAGGAATCTCGCTGCAGGTGCAGCAGGTGACAAAGGTGGTCGGAAAAGGAAAGCAGAAGAAGCGGATCCTGAACCGGGTAAGCTGTGAGATCCAGGGAAATGAGTTTGTAGCGATTATCGGAGGATCCGGCGCGGGAAAGACTACACTGATGAATGCCATCAGCGGATTTGAGCCCACATTTGAAGGAAAGGTCTACTGCAACGGCACCGACCTGGTGCAGAATTTTCAGGCACTGAAAAGTGTGATCGGTTTTGTGCCGCAGCAGGATATCATTTACGAAAATCTGACATTACAGAAAATGCTGTATTATTCCGCCAAGATCCGAATGCCAAAGGATACCCGCCCTGCAGAGATCCAGAAACGGATCGGCGAGGTGCTGGATATGGTGGATTTAAAAGCTCATAAAGATACTTATATCCGGAAACTTTCCGGAGGTCAGAAAAAAACGTGCCAGCATTGCGGTAGAGCTTTTGGCGGATCCCAAGCTGTTTTTCCTGGATGAGCCCACCTCCGGCCTGGATCCGGGGACAGAGAAGAATCTGATGATCAGCCTGAAGAAGCTGGCAAGAGAGCAGAATAAGACCATATCATGGTAACCCACACCACGGCCAATCTTCATCTGTGCGATAAGATCATCTTCATGGGGCCGGGGCGGGACGCCTCTGCTTCTGCGGAAATGTAGAAGAGGCAAAGCAGTTCTACAAGACGGATGATCTGGTCAATATTTATAATATGATCGCGGCGGATCCCATGAAATGGGAACAGGATTATCAGCGATACCGGCGGCTGGATGGCCGGACAGGAGAGATGGGACAGAGAGCAGAGAAACTGTCCATGACAAAGGAGAGGGCAGGGATCCGTCAGTTCCTGGTATTGCTGCAAAGATATACAGAGCTGATGTTCAATGACCGGCAAAGGCTGTTCGTCCTTCTTTTGCAGCCCTGCCTGATCGCGGTGCTGCTCTATATCGTGGCGGATGAAAATATATTTAAGATCTATGAAAGCACCAAATCCATGCTGTTTGCCTTAAGCTGCTCCGGCATCTGGATCGGGCTTTTCAATTCCATACAGGAGATCTGCAAAGAACGGACGATCGTAAAAAGGGAATACATGGCAAATTTGAGGCTGTCAGGATACGTGCTTTCCAAATTCGTGTTCCAGATGGCGCTGGGAGGCCTGCAGGCAGTCCTTTTGACGATGATTTTCCTGAAGCTTGCAGGAAATGAAAAGGAAGGGATCTTCCTGGATCATTTTTCCCCGGAAATGCTTCTGACCGTGTGGTTGACCGTGCTGGCATCCATTGCGCTTGGCTTTGTGATCTCGGCGGTGGTAAAGACCGGGGACAAGGCGATGGCGATCGCTCCGTTTGTGCTGATCATCCAGCTGCTGTTTTCCGGTATCCTGTTTACACTGGAAGGGGCCGGAGAGGTGATCTCCTATGTGACCGTAAGCCGCTGGTCGGTAGAGGGACTGGGGAGCATCGCCAAACTGAACCGGCTGGATCTGAAGCTGCAGGCGGACTACCCTATGCTGGAGCATGAGGCGGAATCCTTTTTCAAGGCTACAGGCGCTCATGTGACACAGTGCTGGGGAATCCTGATCTTTATGACTCTATTGTTCCTGGTGGTGAGTATGATTTCCCTCAGGCGCATTGCGAAAGATACAAGGTAGGAGGTTAGAATCATGAGAGAATATCTGAAAGGCTGGAAGGAAAAAGGAGAGATCCATATTCCTCCATACCAGATACCGGGGAAGAGGACGTGGTAATCCGGGCCTATATACCGCCTTACAGAAAAGAGACAGTGGAAGAGCCGGAAAAAGAGAAGGAATACACGGATTTTCCGGAAGCGGACGATGAGATGACCGTGCCGCTGAAAACAGGTGTAGAGCCGGAGGGAGATGATGCGCCGACAGTGCTGCTTCGCCGGGAAGTGAAGGGAACGCTTTATCTGACAAGATGTAGTACAGGGGAACGGATCCTGGTTTCCAAAGATCCCTATATCATAGGGAAGGGGTCTGAATGTGACTACATAATCAAAGGGAATCCGTCTGTCAGCCGGATGCATATAAAGATTTACCAAAAGGACGGGGCCCGCTATCTGGAAGACCTGGTGTCACTGAATCACACGTATGTGGGAGAGCAGGAGGTGACAGAAGACATAAAGCTGGAAGATGGGATGGAGATTACGCTTGCGGATGAAGCCTTCCGGGTGGAGATTGAAATAGAGAAGTAAAAGGAAGTAAAAAGTTATGAACCGGTTTGAAGAGTTTTCAAATACATATCAGATCCTGGAAAAGCTGGGCGAAGGCAGCGGAGGGTCGTTTACCTGGCATATCACAGGAGACTTCAGAAGGAAGTGGTTTTAAAACAGATTAAGAGCAAGGGGCTTTCCATGGCGGATAAGCGCCAGGAGGTGGATATCTTAAAAAATCTGAACCACTCTTTCCTGCCTCAGGTACTGGATTTCCTGATGATGGGCGATGAGGTTTATACGGTGATGAGCTATATTCCAGGGAAATCCCTGGCCAGGCTTATGAGAGAGGGGGCCAGATTTACGCTGGGACAGCTGATCCGGTGGGGGATGCAGATCACCAGCGCGCTCAACTATCTCCACAGTCAGCGTCCGCCTGTGATCCATGGGGATATCAAACCTGCCAATATCATGCTGACACCGCAGGGGAATATCTGCCTGATTGATTTTAACATTTCCTTTTTCCTGGACGAAAATGCGATCCTTGGATATACAGACGGCTACAGCTCTCCGGAGCAGTACATCATTGCGCTGGACAGTGCGTCGGAGCGCCCGATAGGAAATTACAGGAAGATTGATGAGAAGGCGGATATCTACAGTGTGGGCGCTACCTTTTATCATCTGGCGACAGGCCGGAGGATGAGAGACTATCGGGATCAGATAGACTATGATCTGTTAGTGTCCCGTACCAGCGAGGCTTTTGCACAGATTATTGCAAAAGCGGTGGAAAAGGATCCGAACAAGCGGTTTAACAGTGCTTTTGAAATGTTCCAGGCCTTCCAGAATGTGGAGAGGAAGGACGGGAAATACCGGGCGCTTTTGAAACGTCAGACGGCTGTAAGGATTGCGCTTTTTGCCTGTATGGCCGGATTTATCGTGATGGGGGGATTGGGGATCCATACCATCGGGTGGAGCGGACGGATGAATACAATGACCTGGTAGAAAAACAGGAGGAATACCGGGAGGCCGGAGATTATGAAAAGCAGGAAGAGACCTTCGAAGAGGCATCCGCAATCCTTCCCTCCTCTCTGGAAAGCTATTATCAGAATGCCTGTGCGCTGTATGAGCAGGAAGCATATCAGGACTGTATTTCCTTTATCGAATATGATGTGGAACAAAACGAAAAGATCGACCTGATGCAGCCAAGAATGGCAGATCTCTATTACCTGGAGCGGAAAGCCATATGGAGCTTGAAAACTATGAAAATGCGGTCCGTACATTTGATAAGCTCTTCCAGGTGGGCGGATTTGAAGAGGAATATTACCGGGACTATGCCATAGCGCTGGCATATAATGGAGAGTCTGAGAAGGCACAGGACGCTCTGGATGAGGCGGTTGAGCTTGGCCTTACCGAGGATTCTGTCTACTATGCAAGAGGAGAGATCGACCGTTCTCTTGGCGAACTGGAGCGAGCGGAGTCAGACTTCCAAAGCTGTATTAATATTTCCGAGACCCGGAGATAAAAGCCAGAGCCTATGTGACCCTGGGCGATATCTATGAAGAGCAGGGCAGGGATCAGGATCAGCGGGATATTCTGGCAAAAGGCCATGAGAACCTGCCTGTGGAAAACCAGATGATCCTCTTGCAGCGCCTGATCCAGGCGGATATGGATCTGGCGGAGCGGACCGGAAACAGCACCTATGCAGCTGAGGCCGCTGCCTTGCTGCAGCAGGTGATCGAGCAGGGGTGGGATACCTACGACACCTATGACAATCTGGTAGTCCTTCATGAAAGAATGGGGAATTATCAGGAGGCAAAAAATTATCTTGATCAGATGGTAAAGAAATTCGGAGAAGATTATAATATTTATAAACGCCTGGCGTTTCTGGAGATAGACTATCAGGAGACAAAAAGCAATGCTCAGAGAAACTATCAGACCTTTGCAGAATATTATCAGAAAGCAGAAAAAAATGTATCAGGAGCAGTTGAAAAATAATGATACAGATGAAGAAATGCAGCTTCTTCAGAATGTATATCAGCAGGTAGCAGCAGGAGGGTGGTTGAATTGACAGCAGGATGGATATTGACGATCATAAGCGCGCTGGGGGATCATAGGGGTGTCTGGCGGCACTGATCGCAACGATTTAAGATATTTCCCAGGCAGAGGAGAGAGCTGCTGGAAGAGATTGAAGAGATGGAGGCAAAAGATGAAACAATATATGAAATATGTAACAGCACTGCTGTTTGTACTATCGCTGGTGATTCTTTTGTTCCTGCCGGTGATCACGGTAGCGTCGATGGATATTTCAATGATGGATGTTCTGCGGCTGGGAGGACAGGCCGGAAGCGGCAGCGGTGTGTTTGCGGAGCTGCTGCAGAGTTATCTGGAGCCGTACTTTTTGGGATTCTGCTGGTACTCCTTGTGATCCTTGCGGCGGCAGTTCTCAGTGCGGTACTGCCCTGGCGATATGCGTATCTGGAAGCCTGATCGGAGCCATTGCGGCGAATCTTGCAGTGATCATCTGTGTGGCATCTTTGTATTCAAAGGTCAGTGAACTCCGAACGGGACTTGGGTTTTTCGGGATGGGAGATGTGGTGGAAATCCATATACTTCCGGTTGTTTGCTGGGCGATCTGTTATGTGGCAATCTTAGGGATCAGCATCTGGGGGATCGTTATGACAGCGAAACGTCCAAGAACCTATGTGAACCGTCAGATCCTGCCGGAGAATTTCCATCAGCGGAAGAATCCGTGGGAAGACCGCCGGGAGCTGACGGAGCAGGTGAAGCGAGGGACTGTAAAAGAGAAGGAGATTTACACCGGAGAGACCGGCTATGACTTTCACGGTGCACTTCTTGGGATGCAGGATATCTATCGGGACAAAGTGTATCCGCTGGAGGAAAAGGTGCCGGTTTTTCTGGCGCAGGAAGAGGCGGGGGATCTATGTTTCCGAGAGGAAGGAGCCGGAGGCTTTGGTGGAAATTTATTATATCAGCGAGTATGGAGAGTACTGTGTAACACCGGAGAAAAAGGGAGTGTGCTTTCTGGAAAGCGGGCAGCCCCTGGGAGGAGGACGCCATTATTATCTGAAGCGTGGAACCAGAATCTGTGCGGGAGAGAAACGTATGATCTTTGAACTGGCATAGAACAGGAGGAGTAGAAGAGATGGAATATCAAGATGAGACTGTATTTGTCAATTATGAAAAACTGGATCAGAGGCAGAACAGACAGAACAGGGACGGGCGCCGTGAACCGGTGGAGAGCAGGCAGGACTGTCCGGCACCCGGAGAACTGGATCAGGCCTACATGAAACTTGGAAAGGCCTATTATGAAGGCGGATTTGAGGAACCATTGCCGGAGCTTCTGCCGCTGTTTGATCAGATTACGAGACTTCGGAAGGCCAGAGAACAGGCAGAGGAATCACAGTTTTGCCCAAATTGCGGACAGAAGGTGGAAAAGAGTTCTGTTTTTTGCGGGAAATGTGGACAACGACTTAAATAGCCGGTGATGGATGGAGGATGAGAGAGGTGCGCTGTAGAAAATGTGGAAAAGATAATCCGGAAGGCAGCCAGTTCTGCGGATATTGCGGGGAGGCCCTGCAGCAGGACAATATGAATCTTCAGACCAAGATGAACGGCGGGGAGGACAAAAAAGAACAGAAGAAGGATCGGGGCAGAAAGGGCGGAAGAAAGTGGATCTGGGCTGCGGGTGCGGTCCTTGTCATCGGCGTGGCGGCTGCATCATTTTTTATTACCCGCAGCGTGCAGGAACGGCAGGCCTATGACGATAATCTTGCGTCCGGAGAAAAATATCTGGAAGAGCTGGATTATGAAAATGCGGAGGCCTCCTATCTGAAAGCGATTGAAATTGACCCGAAGCAGGAAAGGCCCTATGTGGCGCTGGCACAGATGTATATGGACCAGGGAGAGGTACAGAAAGCGAAGGATATTCTGGAGCAGGGAGAGAAAAATGTTCCGGAGGAGAACCGGGGCGGCGGCAAAGAGGCGGATAATACTAGCGATGGAGAAGAGGAGAAAAGTATTCCGGAATCTGATAGAAGAAATCGAGAATGTGATTCCTTAT
>ENA-OPZM01000703-OPZM01000703.1-human-gut-metagenome-genome-assembly--contig:-NODE-703-length-13779-cov-2.579109_pt1 | contig 13779 bp, 17 predicted proteins | sample MGYA00242478_ERZ504493 | MGnify/ENA primary metagenome ERZ504493 (study PRJEB26092, sample SAMD00036227) | human gut metagenome | host: Homo sapiens | study: EMG produced TPA metagenomics assembly of...
GCACTAAATAATGTATATGAACGTCTGAATACGGAATATGGCGCAATCCTTATGGATCCTCCTTACCATGCACATGCTTTCGATGGTGCACTGGCAGTTATCTATAATCAGGGTACCAAAGAAAACTCCGGTATTTTCTCCCAATCCCAGGGCTGGCTGATTCTTGCTGAAGCACTCCGCGGTCATGGAGAACGTGCTTTTACCTATTTTATGGAAAATTCTCCTGCTGCGCAGAATGACTGTGCCGAAATCCGTCGTCTTGAGCCATACTGCTATGGTCAGTTCACAGAGGGAAAAGCAAGCAAACACTTTGGACGCTCTCATGTTCACTGGCTGACAGGAACTGCTTCTACTGTAATGGTAGGATGTGTGGAAGGTATCCTCGGGCTTCGCCTGATCTTGAAGGACTTCGACTGTCTCCTTCTGTGCCAAAAAGCTGGAAACACTTTGAGATTGAGAAAGTTTTCGTGGAAAACAGCTTCATATCTCTGTAGAAAATCCAGACAAAAAAGAATCTGGCTGCTGCAGTCTGGTTCTTAACGGACAGAAATTAGCAGATAATTATATCCCTGAAAACCTTCTTCAGGATAAGAACGAAATCATATTAACTCTTTAATCCCCCGATATTACCAGATGAAAATAAACGGCCGGCTTACAGAAAATTTATATTTCCTGTAAGCTAGCCGCCTGTTTTACTTATCTTAATATTTTGATTAATCCTGTACTTTTTTCAGTTCCGACTCTGATGCGACACAAAGTTCTTTTTCTATATCCCAGTGTATCATATAATGTTCATCCCTGTATTTACCCGGTGTCATTCCCGTAACTTCCCTAAACTGCTGAATGAAAATGACTCTGGGAAGAAAAGGAAAGACGGTTTGCAATCTCAATGATCGGATAATCACTGTACTGCAAAAGATTTTTCGCCATTTCTATCTTCTGTCTGCGGATATAGGCACTGACCGATATTCCTGTTTCTTTTTTAAATAATCTGGAGAGATAGCTCGCAGATACTCCAAGTGAATCTGCAAGATCTTCTATTGTAATTCGTTCTTTGATATGAGAATAAATGTATTCTTTACTTGCGTTGATATGTTTAGAATAAGTGTTGTCTCTGAAATATCTGCGCATTTTTTCAGTATAATCCATCACCATCTCATCATGAAGGCTCTGAACCTCTTCTACTGTATGAATGCCATCCAGCTTTTGAATATAAAAATCACTCAAGCGAAATGCCTGTTCCATCTCCATTCCATTTTGTTTACAGAGTCTGGTTATCATTGCGGTAGTGATAACAAAATGATATTTCATATTTGTGACCGCATTCTTTGACAGTACTCCCACACCATCACACTCTGTAAATCTCTGCCGTTCACAATTCTTCTTAACAGTTTTTATATCTCCACTTGCAACTGCACGATAGAACAATAATTCCTCTGTCGGTTCTCTGTGCTTAATTTCATCAAACTCATCTTCTGCCTCAAAAAGAAGCCATTCGTTCTGATAACTCATATGTCTCTCCTACGCCAATGCCAGCAATTCTTTTCCTTCTTTCAGTCTCTCATAAAACTGTATGTAGAAATCCTGATTTTGATCATATGGTTTGAGATAGAATCTGTTCACCACAAAGAGGTTCAGATTTCTGATCAGATCTGGATCCTCAGCATTGTACAGTACTTCCTGCACATCCAGCAGAAAATAATGCCAGTCATTTACAAATTTCTCATATTTTTTCAGATCCGGTGTGTCCACCCACTTCTTTACCTTGATCTTACTGCGGTTTGTTTTAGGACATTCGTGAATCTGAAGAATATATTTAAAACTGCCATTCTCGTAGAATCTTCCCAGCGGGAATAATCTGCAGAATCCCGGCCGAATAGAGTGGATGTGACAGCGTCCTTCACTGTTAAGGAATATACACTGTTCCTTCACTCCTGTCATCCGAAGATGCGGAAGGATATTTCCATCTGTCACTCCCAGTTCCAGATATTCCTGTAAAAGCTGCTCTGCTGATTTCTGTAATCCTGCCGACAATCTGTATACATCATATGGATCCAGGAGCACAGAATCTCCCATTCCCTGACAACAGTCACAGCAGCCTTCACAGTCATGGCAGTCTGCCTTTACCATATCATTAGAATCATATAATTTACCATCCGAAATCTCTTCCAGTGTCTGTTCTCTGCGCATATGCTATGCTTTTTCCTTTCTCTCAAAAAGCCTCTAATCCTGTAACACCCCAGTCTGAAGCAAGATCTTTCATACCTTCCAAAACTTCCTCCCTTGAATATCCGTTATCATCCAGGAAATCTCCATCCATATCATTCAGATACAGATAAAAGGTCAGTGCCAGTTCCAGATAGTCTACATCATCTTCTACCATACCCATATATAATTCGTTTTCTGCTTCATTGATCTTGCCTTCTTCTGCCAGTTTCATAATTGTAGCAAAAAGCCGGTCTGCCTCTGTGTAATCTGCTTCCTTCTCCGGAAGTTTGTAATTGGGCTGCTGCTCATGAAGCAAAAGCTTCGCGATCAGTCTTCCTACGTCCTGAATATTTCTTATCATATGATCATCCTGTACTGCCATAATATTATCTTCCCTTCTTTATTTAATCATTCCAGTTTTAATCCTGCCAGTGCCTGTGCAAATGCATTATTCACCGGCTCCTTGGCTTCTTTCTGCTGCTGTCTCATATATTTTTGAACATCACGCTTATTGACTCCTGCTCCCTCTTTGGCTCTTCTCGCCTGAAAAGCAGAGAGCTTTTCTTTATAGCCGCAGGCACAGATAAATGTCTCTTCCTTACCTTTCACATACATTTCCATACGTTTATGACACTTGGGACAACGGGCATTGGTAGTTCTGGACAGGGTTTCTTTATAACCGCACTCTCTGTCCTGACATACAAGCATTTTTGCATTCTTTCCATTCACTGCCAGAAGCTTCTTTCCGCAGTTCGGGCAGATTTTGTTTGTAAGATTATCATGCCTGAAGGTTCCCTGTCCGGTTTTGATCTCATCTACAATGTCACAGGTATAGTTCCTGATTTCTTTCAAGAAGGTTTCCTGTTTCATTTTACCTTTTGCAATATTTCCAAGCTTCATCTCCCAGTCTGCGGTCAGTTCCGGCTTGCGCAGTTCCTCGGGTACCAGTTCCAGAAGCTGCTTTGCCTTGGAGGTCAGATGGATTTCATTGCCTTTTTTCTCCATCAGAAAGCTGTTAAACAGTTTCTCAATAATATCGGCCCTTGTAGCAACTGTCCCCAGACCACCTGTCTCACCGAGAGTTTTCGCTGCCTTTGTATCATGACTCTCCATATAGCGCACCGGATTCTCCATTGCTGCAAGAAGCGTTGCTTCTGTGAATCTTGCAGGTGGCTTTGTCCTGCCTGTATTCATGGATACATTCTCTATATGCAGTCTCTCACCTTTCTTCATCTGTGGAAGCTTCTGATCTTTCAGTTTCTGAGCATCGTCAGCAGTATCCTCATCCTCTTCAGTGTCGTCCGTATTTTCATACACATCTTTCCATCCGGCACTTTTTACAACTTTCCCGCTGGCAGCAAAAAGTTCTCCAGCAACAATTCCCTCCATGCTCACCTGTTCATAAACAAAAGGCGGATACAGCACACTGAGGAATCTGCGAACTACCATATCGTAAATCTTACGCTCTTCATTTGTCATATGGTCAAGCTGCACAAACTGCTCCGTAGGGATAATTGCATGATGGTCGCTGACCTTTTTATCATCCACAAAACTTCCATTTGCACGAACAGGCTGATTCATCAGTGCGCCTGCCGGTTTTCTGTACGGTCCTGTTGCGCAGGCTCTCAGTCGTTCTTTAATTGTAGGAACAATATCCTTTCCAATATATCTGGAATCTGTCCTCGGATAAGTGAGTACTTTATGATTTTCATACAGACGCTGCATGATATTCAGAGTCTGCTTTGCAGAATATCCATATTTCCGATTTGCCTCTCTCTGCAGTGTGGTCAGGTCATACAAACCCGGTGCAAAGGATTTTTTCTCTTTGCTGGTTACGGAAGTTACTTCCAAAGACTGATTTCTGAGAACATCGGAAATCTCCTCTGCCCGTTCTTTATTAAAAGTTCTGAAGCTCTTACTCTTTGGTTCCTTCCATGTCCAGGTGATATCACCTGCTTTCAGGGTGATTCCGTAATATTCCTTCGCTTAAATGCCCGTATCTCTTCTTCCCGTTTCGCAATCATCGCCAGTGTAGGAGTCTGTACACGCCCGCAGGAAAGCTGGGCATTATATTTACAGGTAAGTGCCCTTGTACCGTTCATTCCCACCAGCCAGTCAGCTTCCGCTCTTGCCACAGCTGCTCTGTACAGATTATCATACTCATGTCCGTTTTTCAGATTTCCGAATCCTTCTTTGATAGCTTTGTCTGTAACTGAAGAAATCCACAGTCTGCGGATTGGTTTATGACAGTCCGCTTTGTCAAGAATCCAGCGGGCTACCAGTTCACCTTCTCTTCCGGCATCTGTGGCTATTATAATATCGTTTATGTCTTTTCTGTACAGCTGCGTTTTTACTGCATTGTACTGTTTACCGGTCTGTCGAATAACTACCAGCTTCATTCGATCCGGCATCATGGGAAGTGTGGATATTTCCCATTTCATATACTTCTTATCGTATTCCTCAGGATCTGCCAGCGTAACAAGGTGTCCAAGTGCCCAGGTGACTACGTAATCTTTTCCCTCAAGGGTACCATTTCCTTTCTGTGTACAGTGAAGTACTCTGGCAATATCTCTGGCAACAGAAGGTTTCTCTGCTATTACTAATGATTTCATAAAATAAATAACTCCTTATAAAAATCTACAGTCAGGGTTTCTGATATCCCTGACCGTTGATTTCGGGCAGCTGTCCATTTATTTTTGGCATCTGCGTATATTTAAGATGTCAGGATCAAAAGCTATTTTGCTTTGCTCTTTGCAACTCCTGCAATTCTCATATTTAAAAGTATAGCATAGATAAATTCCTGTTTCCAGTTATTCTTTAACTTTATCTCATATTAATTTTATATCCGACTCCACGAACTGTCTCCACCAGCTCACCGGCACTTCCCAGTTTTTGTCTCAGTGTTCGGATGTGTACATCAACGGTTCTGCTCTCTCCGTCGAATTCATACCCCCATACCTGATTCAGAAGCTGGGTTCTGGAAAGTACAGTTCCGCTGTTTTTCAGAAGCAGACATAATACTTCATATTCTTTTAATGTAAGATTTACATTCTTTTTATCTACAGTTGCAATATGTCTGGAAGGCAGACATAAAGGTTTCCTGTCCGATATTCTTCTGCGCCGTCATCTTCTGTTCTTCTTAATAATGCGCGGATCCTTGAGATCAGTTCCATCATGCGGAACGGTTTTGGAATATAGTCATCTGCCCCGCTGTCAAGACCTACCACTGTATCATATTCACTGCTTTTTGCTGTCAGCATGATAATAGGAAGTTTACGTGTATCCGGACGCATACGCAATTTCTTCAATATGGAAATCCCATCCTCTTCCGGCAGCATCACATCAAGGAGCAGAAGTGCAGGTTTTTCCTTTTCCAGGGCTTTCCAGAAGTGAGAAGGTCTTTCAAATCCTTTTGCTTCAAATCCCTGACTTTTCAATGTATAAATCACCAGTTCACGTATACTCTCATCATCTTCTACCAAATATATCATTTTTCTGTTCTCCATTTACAATTATTTACTGAATGCCATAAGCCGAAACCAGTATACAATCTCCGGAAACAACATGACATTTCGAAAATCACTATAATTTCTCCGGTTCAGTTGATATCAGTATAATAAAAAGCCGTAAAATCTTTGTTCTGCTTTATGTTAAAACTTTGTAAAATGCTACACTTTATTGAGAATTTTTTTATAAAATTTTTATATACTTTATGAGAAAATTTATTTGTAAAAGCAGTATGAAGATGTTATGATATGGTATGAAATAATTCTCCAAAGAAGGTGAAATTTTGAAACGTTTTATTTCCAAATACCGGCATGGACTTGTGATTGCTGTTTACAGCATCATTTATATCCTGCTCTTCAGTTACCTGGAGCACAGACCGGTTCACAGCTATCATATCGTACATACAGTATTTGATGACTGGATTCCATTTTGTGAGTTCTTTATCGTTCCTTATATGCTGTGGTTTCCATACATGATCCTGGCTGTGATTTATTTTATATTTTTTAACAAAAACAAACATGAATACTATCAGCTGGCATTTAATCTTATGATGGGAATGACTGTTTTCCTGATTGTTTCCTATGTTTATCCAAATGCTCAGCACATACGTCCGACCGAATTTCCAAGAGACAATATCTTCACAGATATAGTAAAATGGCTGTACAGTACAGATACTCCTACGAATATCCTGCCCAGCATTCATGTATTCAACTCTCTTGCAATACATATGTCGCTTACAAACTGCGAAACACTGCGAAATAAAAAATTTATAAAAGCAGCATCCTTTACCCTGACCGCGCTGATCATCATGTCCACCATGTTCCTGAAACAGCATTCTGTGATTGATGTATGCATGGGTGCAACACTTGCATTGTTTGGCTTTCTGGTTTTTTATCCGAGAAGAGTTTCCGTTTCTTCTGAATCTGTCTGCTTTAGAGAAGTAAAGAGAAAAAAGAGCGAGAATTAGAAAGATTTAAAAAAAGCAGAATCTTTGAAATACATTTTTGTCTTTCAGAGATTCTGCTTTTTTACAGTTATAACAATTTCATAAAATATTTTCCCACAACCGATATCCGGATGTGAAGCTTTTACACATCAGTTAAATCCATAGAATTTCTGGCTGATTTTGTAGGCTGCCACTGACATTTTTCTTCCACTTCTTCCCGGAAGGTTCATGACTCTTCCAAAAAGACTGTGACGCAGTTTTCTGTATACCTGTTTATTCTCTGTCCTGATATATTCCAGAAGTTCTTTCTTCTTCTGAAGGGACTCTTCTGTATTGGCACGTATCAGCATAATGGAAGAAATAGTTGTAATAATATCCAGATAGCTGAACATATACGCTTTCAACTGCTTATTTGTACTTTTACAGTTGATATATGCATCTACCATGAGTTTGTTTACCCGGATCTGCTGATCAATACGTTTGATCATCACTTTCTCATTTACAGACTGGTCATCTCTCCCGATAAAATAACGGTAGAAATTCACATCCAGATAATACAGATTCTTTACATACGGAAGAGGTTCAAAAGCAAATAGATTATCTACATAAAATGTATGCTTCGGCAGTTCCAGATTGCATTCATGAAGCAGTTTTGTACGATAGATCATGGAGTGCATCAGAAGATATTTACCTTTCGGCATATGTTTCACTTCTTCCCATCCAAATATTCTGTCCTGCGGCAGGCATTTGCGGTACTGCATGATTTTCTTACGGGTTGCGCCCTGTTTCTCATATACAAAATTACTGATCAGAAGGTCAACTGTCTGTGGACCTCTGAGCAGTTCATATAAAGTTTCAAAATCTGTACATACGCTTCTTTATTTACCCAGTCATCACTGTCCACTACCTTGAAATACAATCCTGTAGCATTTCTGATCCCTGCATTGACAGCTTCTCCATGACCACCATTTTCCTGATGGATTGCCTTTACAATTGTAGGATATTTCCTGGCATAGTCATCTGCAATCTCAGCAGTTCTGTCAGAAGATCCGTCATCTACTATAAGAATCTCTACTTCTTCTCCTCCCACCAGTAATGACTCTATACAATTCTCCATATAATCCTGGGAATTATAACATGGAATCGCAATACTTAACAGTTTCATCTTGTTTTTTCCTCCTTGATATACTTTGCATACGCTCCAAAAGCAGATGGAATTGCGTATTGTTTACCTGACTGTTCTTTACTTACAAAAATGAGTTCTTTATCCTGTGTTGTCTTTAGGGATGATACCTTTATTCTGTATGCCTGCATTCTCCATTCAATATGGGAGAAAATATGTTTCGCAGGCGGAAGTTCTTCTATATATAATGGATCAAGTCCCAACTCTTTTACGTACAAAAGCGCATCTTCGCTTTTTAAATGTCCCTGAGTATTTGGCAGTTCATATAAGCCTGCCAAAAGTCCTTTTTCAGGTCTTTTCCTGATAGCTGTGCATTCTCCGTCCTGAATGATAAACACAGTCCTGTTGTCCTGTGTTCTGGCTTTCTTAGGTGCTTTTACAGGAATCATATCCTCTTTATCATGTCTGTGAGCCAGACAGGTAAATGCAATCGGACATTCTGCACATTTCGCCTGACCGTTGGGAACACATATCACAGCTCCCAGTTCCATCAGTGCCTGATTAAAGTCTCCCGGACAATCTGAGGGCATGATCTGCGAAACCTGCTGTTCTATTTTTCTGCGGACAGACTGCCGGCTGATGTCTTCCGTACTCTCTGTAATTCTGGAAATCACACGCAGTACATTCCCGTCTACAGCCGGAACCTTTTCCCCATATGCGATCGATGCAATGGCACCGGCTGTATAACTTCCTATTCCCTTTAACGACAAAAGTGCCTGATAATCTTCAGGCAGTCTGCCATTATATTCATCTTTTACAGTTTTCGCCGCTTCCTGCATGTTCCGAACGCGGTTATAATATCCCAGTCCCTCCCATAACTTCAGAAGTTTCTCTTCAGGACATTCCGCCAGTGACTGAATATCCGGGAGTCTGTGATAAATCTCTGAAAATAGGGTTTCACTGCCTCCACTCTGGTTTGCTGCAGCATAATCTCCGACACCCATGTATAATAAGCATTGTCCTTATCTCTCCATGGAAGAATCCTCTTATTATCCCTGTACCATTTTACCAGAGGCTGCACAATCTCTTCAAGTACCATAATTTATCTTTTCCTCGTTTATTTACTGTTCACTCCATTCTCAGTAACGCCGCCAAAATTCATTTCAGATTACCTGTGGCAATTGGATTTTGACCTGTATGTCATTTTATCACAAAACAGAAAAAAACGCTAATACATAAAAATAAAAAGGACCGTACACATTTTACCGTATCTCGATCCTTCTTGCCTTATTCATTATTTTTTACATTTTAATCTCAAATAACACACAAGCCCGACAATAATGATCAGAAGTGCTGCTATGTAAGCTATTTTAAAGGCCAGTGCTGTAGTAAAAAGATCTATAGCAGAAACAACGCCAATCAAAATAAGCGCAACTCCACTTGCTTTTGCCATCTTCTCTTCATCATAAAGCTTCTTACTGATGTCCGAGTTTCCACCTTTCAGGAAAATATCCCCATGTCCTGTCAGAAGCATTATTCCTACTATGAAAGCGGCAATTGTCAGTATGATGTTTAAAGAATCAAAATTCATAACCTTCCCCTTTCTTTCTGCATTTTACCATACAGAATCTTTTTCTTTTTATAGAAATCCGGGACTATTGTTTCGTATACAATGATCCCGGAATATCCATACCTGTTTTTATTTTTCAGAAAACTGTTCAATGCCTCCAATTAAAAGATTACAGAAAAGTAATTCCTGATCAATATTAATAGAAACATACGATTGGAATATTGCAGTCAATAATATTATAAAGTTCTGCTGCTTTCTCCGGCGGCATATTGATACATCCATGCGAACCGCCTTCCATGAAACGATCTCCACCAAAGTATGGCTGCCAGTTTGCATCATGGAAACCAATACCGCCATTAAACGGCATCCAGTACGTTACCGGCTGTTCATATTCGTATTTACCGTTTGCCAGCTGTTTACCTCTGAGCACATCCGGGCTCTTCTTATAATAAATCGTATAAATACGGCCGGAGTCTGACGGTCAGAATATCTCATATCACCGGAAACAATATCTGACTCAAAGATATCTTCTCCGTTCTGGTAGAAATACATATGCTGTTCGGACAGATCCACTTCAATATAAGTATTTCCTATATCATTGTAACCATGTGCATTGGCTGTCATAGAATAAACCGGCTCTCTGGTTGTCTGTGTCCCTGACTGTATTTCCTGTGTCAGCTGTGCAACCTCTGAAGCCTGGTCTATCTGCCATCCATATGCAGAACCGTATACACTGACAGTTCTCCCACTTGTTGTCTGGAACTCTCTTTCAGTTCCCACCGTATCATGGGCCGCTGCAAGCTGCGCCACATAATCTGCGATGTGCTGTCTGAAAGATGTATCATCCATGATCAGCTGTCCTTTTTCATCAAAATTCAGCCAGTCCTTGATCGTATTTCCATCCAGGGTTTCCGTTTCATCTCCAAAAGTATACGTAATGCTTGCTTTTGTGAAATTGTTACATGCATTAAGAGACGCCTGCAGATCCGGATTGTCGCTGGTGATATCTGCTTTTACATACACGTCCGGCTCACTGTCGAAATCAACCGAAGTTTTATTTCCCGAAACAGCTTCCGAAAGCACGTTATAAGCATTTTTCAAATCCAGCTTACTTCCCTCTGTCTCCGGAACAATCTCAAACTGCGAATCTCCATATGCGACATATGCATTCTCAGGAGCTACCTGATTCTCTTTCTGTGCACAGTTAAGTGCCTTCACCTGTTTTTTCAGCTTTTCTTTATCGTAAGTCGTGTTCTCAGCGGCTGTATAGCTCTTCTTTTCAAAAAAACCTCTGATCCATTCATAAGGTTTCTGATCTTTCAGAAGTTTCAGAACACTTCCATCAGAAACATAACTATAGCCGATCTGATCTCCGCTGATCGTCTGCGGATCCAGATTTCTGGAATCAACCTCTATGGAATATTCTCTACTGTCTTCGCAAGCTTCTGTTCTGCCTCATAAGCAGTTTTACCTGAACAGTCAATGCCATTGATCGATGTTCCTTCAAAGAATTTATCCGAATAATAATATGACATACCCGCATATGCGGCTCCGGCGCTTACAATAACCATTGCCACTGCGATTCCTGTAATCTTTAATCCTTTATGCTTCTTGCGGACAGGTGGTTCATAAGGTGCAAGATCTTCATCACTGATCGGTACATACGAAATTCTCCCCGGTCTTGCAGATTTATGGCGTCTGCCAGTTATTTCCGTACTGCCATTTGGGACTGTGTTGTTTTTTTCCTCTTTGTTGCCCATCTATTTTCTCCTCAACATAAATGTTACCGTTCATTTTTCCTGAAGCCTATTACTTCTGAATCATATTACTGTTGATTCCGTTAATTAAGAGGCTTGCTATAATTCTTAATAATACGCTTCACAATACACAGAATTTATGTACTGATCACATAAACCTGCGCTGCATGTTTCATTATAACATAATTCTTCCAATTTGCACCTACTATTCACCTTTTTCTCATTTTTTATTACTGTTTGCAGGTAATATCCCCGAAAAATGTTTTCTTTGGCAAATCCCTTATGATTTTTCTTATTTTTACAGGCCAAGTCTGCGTTTCATATCCTTCATCACATAGAAATACATGACGATCAAAAGTCCTCCGGCAAGCACCCATGCCATCGGACTGGCCATACATGCTCCAAAGTAACTCTTATGAGCTGCCGCGACCATAGCAGTGATTCCACGTCCTGCCAGTTCTGCAACACCGGCAAGCATGGGAAGCAGTCCGTATCCCATGCCCTGGATACCATTCCTGAGTGCATTGACAAAGTGAAGTGGTATGAAAAATACTGCCACGCATTTCACATAAGTATCAACCATAGGAATGACTTCTGCGGCATTATCTGAAATAAACAGATAAGACAGATATTTGCCAAAGAAGAAAATAATCACACCTGTAACAATGGCATAGGTAATTCCTATAATATGCGCACTGTTAAATCCCTGTCTGACTCTGTCCAGTTTACGCGCTCCTATATTCTGTGCATTATATGTTGCCATTGTTGTTCCGATTGCAACATATGCCTGGGTAAAAATATTCTCAATCTTATTTCCTGCCGTAAATGCCGCTACTGCATAGGAACCAAGAATATTCAGTGCAGACTGTACCATCATGGTTCCGATCGCAGTGATGGAATACTGCAGTCCCATGGGAATGCCCACAAGAATTTCTTTTTTGGCAATCTCTGAACGAAATCTCCAGTCATCTGCCTTCAGTCTCAATTCCGGTACGTATTTTATGATATAAATCAGGCAAAGCACTCCGGATACTCCCTGTGCTGTGATCGTTGCCCAGGCAGCCCCGGCGACTCCCATATGGAAAACAATAATAAACGTCAGGTCAAGTACTATATTCAAAAGTGCCGCCAGAATCAGGAAATACAAGGGTGTCTTACTGTTTCCCAGTGCTCTCAGAATACTGGCCAGGATATTATATAATACCTGTGCAAAAATACCTCCGCATATGATCATAATGTAGGTATATGCATCCTGAAAAATATCCTCTGGTGTATGCATTAATGTCAGAAGCGAGTGCATCCCCACCATACTGACAGCCGTCATTATAACCGAAATGATAATTGAAAGTAACGCCGCATTTCCCACTGACTGACGCATCTCATCCATCTTTCCTGCACCGAATTTCTGTGAGGTCAGAACTGTAAAACCGGCTGTCAGTCCCGTAAGAAAACCTATGATCAGAAACATGATCGTTCCTGTTGAACCAACCGCTGCCAGCCCTTTTGTTCCTACAAATTTTCCTACGATTATGGCATCTGCCATGTTGTAAAACTGCTGGAATACATTACCTATAAATACAGGTATCGTAAAGTCAAGTATCATCTTCATTGGTTTCCCAACTGTCATGTCTGTCTGCATTCCAATAAACCCTCCCAATCCTTTTTTAATCCTCTTTATTTGCTGTTTTCGATATCTGTTTTATCAGATATCAGAGCGATTATAGTTGAAAAATTTTACCATTTCAAGATGTGTTTTTCCAATTCTGTAATTTTCTACATAATCACAAAAAGACCCCCGGTAAAACGGAGGTCTTTTTCGTTATATTCACGAATTATTTTTTTATCAGAGTCAGGCTGCCCTCTTCACCCTGAAATTTTTTATTTCTCTACAAGAAGAGATTTGCCTGTCATTTCTGCCGGCTGTTCCATTCCCATAAGCTGAATGAGTGTAGGAACGATATCTGCAAGGCATCCATCCTCACGCAGTGTGTATTTCGGATCAGCGTTTACAAGAATGAACGGAACAGGATTTGTGGTATGTGCAGTCCATGGAGCACCTGTCTCATAATCGATAAGCTGCTCTGCATTTCCATGGTCAGCACAGATAAACATCTGTCCGTCAACTTCTTTCAGAGCTTCTACTGCTTTACCAACACATTCATCAACTGTTTCTACTGCTTTCACAGCTGCTTCCTGTACGCCTGTATGTCAACCATATCAGGGTTAGCAAAGTTGATTACGATCACATCATATTTGTCAGATTTGATAGCATCTACCAGTTTCTCACAAACCTGTGGCGCACTCATCTCAGGCTGAAGGTCATAAGTTGCAACCTTCGGGGATTTCACAAGGATTCTATCCTCGCCTTTATTTGGCTCTTCCACACCACCATTAAAGAAGAATGTAACATGTGCATACTTCTCTGTCTCAGCGATACGAGCCTGAGTCATGTTGTGTGCTGCAAGGTATTCTCCAAATGTGTTATGAAGCTGAACTTTGTGGAATGCAACCAGTTTATTCTGGATGGTATCATCATACTCTGTGAAGCATACGAATGTGACATGTGGTCTTGCTTTTCTCTCAAATCCCTGGAAATCATCATCGCAGAATGCTCTTGTGATCTCACGAGCACGGTCAGGACGGAAGTTAAAGAATTACAACAGAGATC
>ENA-OPZM01000705-OPZM01000705.1-human-gut-metagenome-genome-assembly--contig:-NODE-705-length-13758-cov-2.262050_pt1 | contig 13758 bp, 11 predicted proteins | sample MGYA00242478_ERZ504493 | MGnify/ENA primary metagenome ERZ504493 (study PRJEB26092, sample SAMD00036227) | human gut metagenome | host: Homo sapiens | study: EMG produced TPA metagenomics assembly of...
ATTTCCATGCCTTGTCCAGCAGCTTACAGACTTCCTGGGCGGTCTGGGACGGGAGCTGTTTATACCACAGATCCTCTTTATGGGCTTTTTTCTGATAATACCAGTCCGGATACTGCTCCATCCCGGTTTCTTTGTAATGCTGACGCTCGTAATTACAGACATTCCAGAGCTTGGATGCTGCATAGCACATATGCCCGATGAGGTTCGCATATTCCCGGCTGACCTTTATGGATGTTTTCTTTGACAGCAGCATTTCCTCTCCTCCATAGTATCAGTACGCTTTGCTCTGATGTTCGATGTACCTGCGGATATTTTCTTCCGATACAGATCCGACCATTTCCACATAATAGGAATGGTTCCACAGCTCCCCTTTCCAAAGCTGGTTTCTTATTTCCGGAAAACGTTCGAAAAGTTTCCTGCCGGAGATCCCCTTCAGGTATTTCATGATCGCAGTTATGGATAATTTCGGAGGGGCTGACACAAAACAGTGTACATGGTCTCCTTCCCCACATTCAAACAGATGGACCGTAAAGCCTTATCTTCTGCGATCTCCTGCACCAGTTTCTGCAGATATGCCTCGACCTCCGCACTTAATATCTTCCGCCGGTATTTTACCGACCATACCATATGGTAATTAATATTGCACACACAAGTGCGATAATGTATAAGATTTTCTTTCATGCATATAGTATACCATGATATCAAAAATTTCGCAACAAAATATCGAACATATTTTCTTTTTTATGATGCTGGATACAGCTTTTTATAGGGAGAAATTGAATGAAAACCGTTTTGTTATTCTTATTTATTATGAGTGCAGATATGCACAGTTTGCGCTTTCATCGGTAATTGAATTGCCGAGGATTCCCGCTTATTATCCTAAAGTGAGCTTCCGCAGGAAGAGAATCCTGCGCTACTGTCCACTGGTAATATCCTTTCTCGTAAAAATATAATTTGCATTTGTTGTATGAGGTCTGTATAATCAAAATAAATCCGAAAAAGGAGGTATTCTCTATGGCAAAAGAACAGATTGCAGTTGCAGAACTGGTTTTAAATATGATCCTTGGAAAGACAGGCGGTACACGTGTAGATTATTTCCCACAGAAACCGGATTTTCCGTTTGATGCAGTTTATGAGCAGGCATTTGTACGTGCCACACCGGAGAGTCAGGGAATCTCCTCTGATCTGTTTACTGCCCTTCTTCGGGAACTGGATGCTTCCAAAGATACGGAAATGCATCATTTTATGGCACTGCGTCATGGCAAGGTAATCTGTGAATGTAATTTTGCACCATACCCTAAAGGAATGTGGCATATTACACATTCCATGTGCAAGAGCATCACAGGTATGGCAATCGGCATGTTGATCGAAGAGGAAAAATTAAAACTCGATGAAAATATTTATGACATTTTTCCGGATCATATAAATGCCTTTTCAAAGATTTTCCGCCCTGTGATCACAGTAGAGAATCTGCTGACCATGACAAGCGGCGTAACTTTTAATGAATCAGGTATCGTGTCCGGAAATGACTGGCTTGGAAGTTTTCTGAATGCATCTGTCAATGGAAAACCCGGAACAGAGTTTCAATATAACAGTCTGAATACTTATGTTCTTTCTGCAATCGTGACGAAACGTACAGGAGAAACCCTGACCGAATATCTGACTCCGAGACTGTTTGGTCCTCTTGGTATCACGAAATATTACTGGGAAACCTGTCCGAAAGGAATTACAAAAGGCGGCTGGGGACTGTTTCTCTGTGCAGAAGACATGGCAAAACTTGGCCAGCTGTATCTTCAGAGGGGAAAATGGAATGGTCAGCAGCTGGTGTCTGAATATTGGATAGAAATATCTACGGCACGACATCTGAAAACTCAGAATGACACCTATGGATATGGATATCAGCTATGGATGGAACAGCGTCCGGGAAGCTTTGAATATAACGGAATGTTGGGACAGAATGTTATTATTTATCCGGATATGGATATGGTTCTTGTCACAAATGCTGGAAATAAAGAAATGTTTCAGGACTGTATCATGCTGAATATCATTCGGAAATATTTCCCTGTTAATTATCATCCCGCCGATGTTCTACCTGAGAATCCGCTCTCCTATAGTCTTCTGAAACGGTTGTGCGGAGAACTGGAAAATGGAGAAAATAATAACAGAAGTACTTCTCTGCGCGGGAGATGGAAAAGAAATGTAGTTTCCAGAAGGAAGCATTCAGATAAAAAATACAGCTACCGTATTTCAGCAGCCGTTGATCGCCCATCTGATCATCACAGTTTTATGCGGGCTGTAAGCGGCAGAACTTATGTTATGGAACAGCAGAATATTGGAATTGCGCCGTTGTTTGTGCAGGTATTCCACAATAATATGACAGATGGTATTTCTGAAATTTCTTTTACTTATGATGCGGGAAACTTTTGCGTTTCTTTTACCGAAGGTGAGGTGATCCATAAACTTCCTGTTGGATTTGGAAAGGCTGCGGATGGATGTGTTGATCTTCATGGAGAACATTACCTTGTAGCTACACTGGGAGAATTTGCAAGAGATGAAAACGATATCCCTGTGTTAAAACTGGAGGTTACTTTTATAGAAGAATGTGTGAAACGAAAGGCGCACATTTTCTTTCATGAAGATGATAAAATTGAGATCAGATGGAACGAAACACCCGGTAAAAAAATGATCCTGGCAGGACTGAGTTCTATTACTGAAGAACTGTCAGGAAACTTCCTGTATAATTCGCTTCTGGGAGATCATAATATTACGACGACAGAACTGCTGCACCGGCTTATGGAACAGGCGATTGAGCCTGCTGTAAGGGGATATCTGAAGAGTCCGAAAGAAACAGACAGTATTGATACAGATGAGTGAATATAATAAAGTCTCATATACAAAAATGCATTTCTCACTAAACGATTAAGATGAGAAATGCATTTTACATTTTACAGGTTGATTTTATTTATGGTATGAATTATTCACGAGGATTGCTATAGTTCTGTTTAGTCCTGTTTTACATTAAAGGCTTTCATTCCCGGATATACTGCGCTTGCGCCGAGCTCTTCTTCGATACGGAGAAGCTGGTTGTATTTTGCAACACGTTCAGATCTGCTTGGAGCGCCGGTCTAATCTGGCAGGTATTCAATGCTACTGCAAGATCTGCAATTGTTGTATCTGCTGTCTCGCCGGAACGATGAGAAGAAATTGCGGTGTAGCCTGCTTTGTGGGCCATCTTGATTGCTTCCAGTGTTTCGGATACGGAACCGATCTGGTTTAATTTGATCAGGATCGCATTACCTGCACCAAGGCTGATACCTTTTGCAAGTCTTCTGTATTTGTAACAAACAGGTCGTCACCGACAAGCTGTACTTTGTCACCAAGTCTGGCTGTAAGTTTCTGCCATCCTTCCCAGTCTTCTTCATCCAGACCGTCTTCGATGGAGATAATCGGATATTTCTCACATAATTTAGCCCAGTGCTCAATGAGCTCTTCGGATGTATACTCTGTGCCGGCTTTTGGAAGTTTGTAATATCCTTTGCCTTTTTCACTCTTCCACTCGGAGGAAGCAGCATCCATGGCAATCCTGAAGTCTTTGCCTGGTTCATATCCGGCTTTCTTAACTGCTTCAAGGATTGTCTCGATTGCTTCTTCATCGGATTTCAGTGCAGGTGCGAAACCACCCTCATCACCTACTGATGTAGCAAGTCCGCGTTCTTTCAGGATAGAAGCAAGTGCATGGAATACTTCTGCACACCATCTTAAGCATTCTTTAAAGGAAGGTGCCCCAACTGGCATGATCATAAATTCCTGTACATCCAGACCAGATGATAATGCATGCATCCGCCGTTTACGATGTTCATCATTGGTACAGGGAGACGGTTTCCGGATACTCCGCCAAGGAAACGATACAGCGGAATTTCAAGAGAAGCTGCCGCTGCTCTGCAGCATGCGATAGATACTGCAAGGATTGCATTTGCTCCAAGTTTGGATTTGTCTTTTGTTCCGTCTGCTGCGATCATTGCTGCGTCTACTGCATAGATGTCACTTGCATCGAGACCTTCGATTGCTTCGTTGATTGTTGTGTTGATGTTCTCTACTGCTTTCTGCACACCTTTTCCAAGGTAACGAGCTTTATCTCCATCTCTTAATTCCAGAGCTTCGAATTCTCCTGTAGATGCACCGCTTGGAGCAGTTCCTCTTGCAACAGTGCCATCCATCAGATATACTTCTGCTTCTACTGTCGGGTTTCCTCTGGAATCCAGAATTTCTCTTCCAATTACTTTCTCAATTTCTAAGTACATGATAAATCCCCTTTCTGGTTTTGCATTTGGACTCCTGGTACACCGCAACTGGGATGTACCAAGTGAATCATATCTGAGGTACGGTTTTTCAGCAGAACCGCAATTTCAGCAAGTACAGATCTGATCCAGTGTTCCGAAGAATTCAGCAGGTCTTCGGATGGAGTTCAAATGATTTCATTCACGCGAGAGTTTTGTTATGCCTAACTCTATTAGTTAGTATATTCTAACTTTTATAAAAATGCAAGAGGGAAATTGGAAGGATATTGAGAAAGTATTTCAAGTAAAGCTTATTTTTAAGAGATATTTTTAGTACATAAATTTATTTTTAACATAAAAATGATTTTAATTATCTCGTTTACACTAAATAATTAAAATCATTTTTAAGTATTATTTATGTGGGCATTTTACGTAAGTATTAGTTGAATAAAGTGTTGCATTAGCCAAATAACCACATTTTTCACATCTTTGGCATTTATATACATATACGGTACATCCACCTGATCCATTGCTACTGTGATTATTTAAATAACCATTTATCATACTATGTGTGCATATTGCTCTGGGGGCAGATAAATCTTTTATAGGTATCTGAGTACCATCTTCAGATATAAATACATCGTTAGTTTCTGAAAAATCTATAATAGATGTATCAATATTATCTACAATATTATTATCTGCTTCGAATCCAAAATCTGTAAAATCTAAATCGTAATCGCTGATACTATCACTAACACTCACGTCAGACGATTGTATCGGTTCATACGCCATTACCGTTCCAACACTCGCCATAACTGTCAACGCCGACACTGCCACCATAATTCCTCTCTGTAACATCCCTTTTCTCTTTTCCTTCATCATGTAGTTGATCCTCCTTTTTAATGTTTTAAAATCCTTTCCTTCTTTATTGCTTTTATGTCCGGAAAGGTTATTTTTCCACACGGCTGGGCGAATATCAGAAGTTGAAGCTTCTAATACCAGCAAACTTGCATAGTCTTGACGTTTTTCTTTTGTACAGCCATCGACGGCTGCACTATCACTGACTATTTCTGCTGTATCTATGTAAAGGAAAAGTAAAAGATATGCCACGGGATTCATCCAGTGCAGACACAGAACGAAAAGGCATAAAAGTTTTACTAAATTGTCATGATTCTTCAAATGTGTATGTTCATGTTTGTATACCATAATAAAATCAGGATGCAGAGGAAAGCTCTCTGGAAACACGATTTTCTGACGGAAAAATCCGATGGTACATGGACCACAAATCTCATCCGGAATCAGGTAATAAGTAAGATTATCTTCAGGATCTTCAATCTTTTCAAAGATATAGTTCCGGATAGAATGTGCTCCTCTCCAGTATTTAATAATCTCATAGATTGCGAAGATAATAATTCCTGCTAGCCAGATCCTGGCAAATATATTAAACCATTGAGGTATCCATATGTAATCACCCTGCTTTTCACTCCAGAAAGACAAGGTGCCTGATAAATAAGAATCAGCTTTTCTGCCAATTAACATTGTTTCCGGAAGTGCATCTTTTGGAAGTAAATACTTCACCAACTGCACAGGCACCAGATAAAAGAAAACACCTGTCAGCAGTAATCTTCTTCCGAGAATGTAGTTATAATTTCCACGTTGAATTAGGTATAAAAATAAACAGATCATTACAGGAATGCTTCCTGCAATGGACATACAGACTAACAGTTCCATTTAAACATCACATCATTTCTTCTTAATGTATTCTAATAAATATTCTTTCTCTTCCTCTGTAAGTTTCTGATCAGAGGTCAGAGCACTGACAAGGATGTCCATATCAGGAACTGTATATCCTGATGCGGATGACCTGAAAGTGTGTGCAGATTTGGCAACTTCAGTTTCACCCTTTTCTTCAGCAAGTTCATTTAACTTATCATACAGGTAGCGGTTTCTCAATCCAAGAACAAACATAGATGCCGGGTATAGTAAGGATACCACAGCAGCACCAATCATGTATAAAGTAAATGTATGTGTATCGTTTACCGGAGGTGTGCTCATAAAGTTAATAAAGAAACCAATACCAGAAAAAACGGTAAATAAAATCCAACAGACAAGTTCTATTTTCTTTTTCATTCTTTCGTCTCCAGATCATTAATAATTGTAAATTTCTGTCATTTCTTAACTACAGTTAGTTTACCATATTTTGCACAAATTAAGCAACTGATTTTTATGAATTTATCGGACTTCTTACCGTCATTATTCGAGATTTATCGAGAAATTGCACAATAGATTATGGACTTATGTTACATTTTTTTGAACACTTTCTTCCATAGCGCGTCATCCGAGGACTGCAAGCTCCTTCTGATAAACTGCGGAGTAGTTATTTGGTATAGAGCCACGTAGCGAAGCGGTAGATTTTATCCGCTTGACAAATACATTTATCAGATATATTTCTGAAATGCTCTCAATATGCAAAAAAGATTCCATTTTTCTATAAATCATTCAAATCCATGACTATTGATTTCATCTACCAGAGACACATCTCTGGATGCAACAAGGTGTCTGATAAAGTAAAAAGCCAGGAAAGAACTGTTCAATCACTGAACAATTCCTGCCTGGTTTCTCATGGAAAATTAAAACGTATTTTTATTTATGAAGAAAAGAAAACAGTCCTTTTTTCTTTTCATATGGCTCTGATGTAATGCCTTTTACTTCATATCCTGTAGCACTGATCGCTGTTTTTAATTTTGCTTTGTCTACCGGTCCGTCTGAGATGATCACGGTTTCTCCTTTGCTGTGGGAAGATGTAACTTTATCTACCTGGAAAGCTTTTCTCACTGCATCATTTACGTGAGATTCACACATACCGCACATCATGCCGTCTACTTTTACAGTTGTTTTGATCATGTTGTTATCCTCCATTTCTGTTATTACAATGCTGTTAAAAGCATGATCTGTCATTATAAGTTAGAACTCACTAACAGAAATTATAGCATATGTTTTTTTCTTTTACAATAAGTGTAAGTTTTAATTGTAATTAAAATTTTATGCTACTTTTTTGCTTTAATTTCAGTAATTTTATGCCAATGCCTGGGCAAGAGCTTTCTGAATTGCTCCAAGGATTCCCTCTGAGGAATAAGTGGCACCGCTTGCAGCATCAATTCCGTCTGCTGACTGATTTCCCATAATCTGAGGATAAATAGTTTCCCATGCATAATCAAAGTACTCAGGTGAATCACTGTTACTCTGTTCAATAGATGCAATCTGACCGCCCTGAATCGTTACGGTTACATTTACTCTTCCACTGTATCCGTAGCTTGAGCCTGTATAAGTTCCGTCAATATATGGTCCTGTAGGTTCCGGCGTAGGCTCCGGAGTCTCTTCCGGTGTTGGTGTGGGAGCTGGTGTTTCCTCTGGTGTTGGAGTGACTTCTGGAGTCGGAGTTTCTTCCGGTGTCGGGATTGGGGTTGCCTCAGGAATTGGCGTAACTGTTACTTCTGGTGTTGGAGTTGGTGTCACTTTTGTGGTGCCTTTTTCTGCCTGCTTCTGAATATCTTTCATTGCGTTTATGATACCCTTTGAAGAGTAGGTTGCACCACTGACAGTATCAATGCCATCGACAGACTGATTCTGAATGATCTCATTTTCCAGGATGTCCCATGCTTTCTTAAAGAACATAGGCGTATCTGTATGCTCTGCTTCCAGAGACTTAATCACACCTTTTTTAATCTTAGCTGTCAACGTAATTGTCCCACTGTATCCTTTACCGGTTCCTGTATAGGTTCCGTCTTTGTAAATCTGTTCGTCTCCCGGCTTCGGTGTTGGAGAAGGTTTCTTTGTAGGTTTCGGTGATGGAGTGGGAGTTGGCGTAACAACTGCCTGATTTCCTGATGGAATTGCCTGTGACAATGCATTCTGAACCGCAGTAATAATTCCGTTGGAAGAATAAGTGGCACCACTGACTGCATCTACGTTCGGAGACTGGCTTGCAAGAATTTTGCTGATCACACCCTGTGCATTTGCAAAATAGGAGGCTGTTTCATTTGATGCATCTACAATATTGATAGCTGCAATTTTATGGTCAGTGACAGTTACCTGAACAGTGATCGTTCCTCCGAAACCGGTTCCGAGCCTGTATAGGTACCATCTGCATATCCACCGGCAGGAACTTCTGTAGTTGGTGTGACTGTGCTTCCTGCACCACCCCCTGCTGTACCTCCATTTGCAGAGGAACCTGTAGATGAATTTTTCTTTGTTCCTGTTTTAATCTTACTTGTTTTTTTTGTCTTTTTTGATGTTTTTGAAATTGAGGTTCCATTGGTTTCAGAAGAGTCTTCTGAATCAAAATCCTTATCTGCAGTTCCTTGTGAAATCAGTTCTTTAATCTCATCAGTAGACATAACATTATTATTGGAAACCAATGTAGTCTCCACAGGACTTTTATCTGCCTGATAACAGGTTACACAGACTGCTGCAAAAACTGCTGCCGCAGGAATAAGCTTTAACCATGGAGAACTGTCCTGTTTTGGTTTCGTTTCCGGAGTCTTATTATTTTTCTGCTCATTATTTTTGTCCATAAATTCCTCCTTCTTCAATAGTTTGTTTTAATCATATTCAAGTGATTACTGTAATAACAGTATAAAGTTTTACAGCCGAAAAGAAATCCTGCCCTTTCTGTGGGATACAGGATTTCTTTCCTCTTGTCTGCTAATCCGATTGCAAATATCCGCCTGACTTCAGTCAGGTCAGATTATTTTACAGTTACTTTAACTGTTTTGGTTACACCATTGCATGTTACTGTAACCTTGGCAGTACCTTTTTTGATACCTTTAATTGTACCATTGGATGATACTGTAGCAATTTTCTTGTTGCCGGATTTGTATGTAACTTTTCCTGACGGAGCTGCTTTTGCTGTAATCTTAGTTGTTTTGCCGACTTTTACAGATGCAGATGTTTTGTTCAGTGTAAGAGTTGGATTTTTAACTGTTACTTTGCAGGTTACCTTTACATCTCCGCATTTAACTGTGATGACTGCACTACCTTTTGCTTTTGCAGTAACTTTACCGGTTGTTTTGTTTACGGCTGCAACTTTTGGGTTGCTGGAAGTAAATGTAACTTTTGGTGCATCTGCTCCTGTTACAGTTGCCTTCAGTGTAGTTGTTTTTCCTTTGTAAACAGTGGCTGTTTTCTTGTTGAGAGTTACTGTTACCTTCGTATCTGCTTTAACAAGAGCCTCTACTGCTGCGTTCAGATGAGTTGTAGCTTCATCAACCTCTGCCTGAGTTGGCTTTTCTTTTGCAAGAAGATCCTTTGCTTCCTGAAGCTCTAACTGCATTGCCTTCCAGGAATCTGCTGTGTAATCTGCTTCTTTTAAGGCTTCTGCTTTTTCTACTGCTGCTTTTAATGCTGTTGTATCTGCTTCTCCTGCTTCCGGTTTTACGATGTTTGCATCTGTTGCATTAACTTCAAATACAGTATCTGCATATCCCATTGCATATACGGTGATTTTCCATTTGCCAGTTCCATCTGTTCCTTTTGGAAGCTGGCAGCGGTAGGAATCTGTCAGACCAAGCTGGATTCCCATTGCCTTGTGCATCCAGTTATCTGCTGCAAATTTTGTTCCGTAAGATGCCAGAACTTTATTACCATTTCCGTAGTAATCCCATTTTACAGCATACATTTTAGCACCAAGAGCACCATATCCGTCACCTGTAATATCTACTCTTAAGAATTCGCCGTAACTTCCACTTGCTTCTTTTACTGTTGCGGTAACATTGGATGCTGTCTGGAGTGCCTGATCTTTAAGTCCGGAACCAGTACCGTTTGTTCTGGCCTTGAATGTGAATATTCCATCGGAACCTTTTACAGCTTCTTTTAAGCCGTTTGTTTCAGCGGTAACATCCGCAACTGCACTATAGGACTGCAAATTGTTTTCTCCAAATCCTCCGGCAACTGTGCTTCCGTCTTCCACAACCTTGAACTGGGATTTGAAGGCTTCATAATCTTCTGCCTTTACTGCGACAGGCACATATTTCAGACCTACAACGCTGTAATGGTCGAATTCTGCAACGCTTCCGTCAGCTTTTGTGATCTGTCCTCGCTCAGGCTGATTCAGCTTTACAGTTGTTCCGTCCGTAAGAACTGCATCATTAGCTGAGGTCCAGTAGGAAATCTCATAAGAACCGCCGTTTTTGTCATACATGATTGCTTCACACTGGTAGCTTCCTCTGTGCAGGCCATGGTTTACAGTAGCTCTGGTTACTGTGTCGAAACCGCCTTTGTCAAGTTCATCATGGCTGTCTTTTGTTCCATTGGAAGCTGTGTTTGCAGCATTATAAACTCCCTCAGATGCCCAGTACTGTGCCCATGTCAGACCTGCATAGACATATTTGTAGCCTGTTTCTGCTGTTGCAGCGAATTCATCTTCTGCTGCTGCCTGATCGTCAACAAAAGGTGTTTCCTCATCGCCTGCAAAAGCATCAGCGGTGTCATCTGCTGCATCAAACTCATCTGTCTGTGCCTCAGTCTCCACAGCAGTATCAGATGTAAAATCCGCAGCCATAACCGGTAATCCTGAAACCATCATTGCTGCACTTAAAATTGCAGGAGCTGCCATTTTGATTAAATTTCCCTTGCGCATACCTTTAAATCCTCCTGAATATGAGTTAATAAATATATTTCCAAACTGTCCGGAAAACTGAAATTTTTGACAGTTCAGAAATCTTTATATAAGATAAACCTATTCACCGATGGAATAAGTATCTTTCAGTAATTGAAATCTTTCTTTCATGCCTTCCGTCATCCAGACATGATCAGAATCATCTACGAACAGTCCGTCTGCCTTGTATTTCTTCAAAAGTTCTTCTGCCTTTTCTTTTCCCAGTACAAAGCATGCAGTGGAAAGTCCGTCTGCGTTCAGGCCGTCATTACACACAACCGTCACAGATGTGAGACCGCTTCTTGCAGGATATCCTGTAGCAGGATCCAGTATATGATGATATCGAACACCATCTTCTATAAAGTATTTTTCGTAATCTCCGGAAGTAGATAAAAATTCAGTACCATTCAGAGTAACTACTCCCAGGTAATCACCTTCTGTATCCCGCGGATCAGTGACAGCTACCTGCCAGGCAGAGCCGTCGGGTTTGCTTCCATAGCTCATAACACTGCTGCCGCCCAGATTCAGGATCATGCCTGATACATTTTTATCTGCATCAAGAATCTTCTTTGCTGCATCGCAGCCGATCCCCTTACCTGCAGCCCCCAGATCAAGGGTTACTCCCTTTGGCATGGTAACTTTATTTCCATCCAGAGTCACCTTGTCATATCCTACATTTTCAAGCAGGGAATTTAATTCATCATCTGAAGGAATGTGCGGATTTTCTCCGTCAATGTCCCACAGACGGATCACTCTTCCCATAGTAGGATCCATGGCTCCGTCAGAAGCTTTCGACAAATCCAGTATCTGTTTTAAACAGGTGACAGTTTCATCAGATACCGTTGTTGTATTTCCGGCATTTTGATTGATCTGATATATCTGAGAACTTTCTTTTGTCCAGGAGATCCAGTTTTCTTCCACATCTTTTAATGCAGAGATTATGTCTGCTGTGATATCCTCACCTGTTGTGTAAAGAGTCTCTGATACTACGGTGTCCATAGCAAAGTCTGTTTTAGTGTATGTGTTTATTTCAGAGTTTCCCCATGCAGTCCGGGATGTGCATAAAAGAGAGGCTATAATAAAAAGTCCCAGTACAAAAGAGTGTCTGTTTGTCATATATTTTCTGATTCCTTATCCTCTTATTGTTGTTTACAACTAACTCTATAGACTATATCACTGTATGGATAGTATGTCTACCAATATAGTTAGTTCTTACTAATCAAATTTTCTCAATAAGTTAGCAGTTGCTAATTTTTATCAATAACAGTACCTGTATGAATATTTTTCCTTGGGCAGACTGCAGTGCAGGCGTGACAGCAGATGCATTCCCCTGAATGTGCAGTATCACCGTCAATATCCAGGTGTGCCGGGCATCTCTTCTTACAGAGAGTGCACTTTGGCGCACAGTTTGGACGATTTCGTTTGAAAAGTGCTCCCGGTATAACCGGCATAATTGCAAATACTGCTCCCATGGGACAGAGAAACTGGCAGAAGAAACGCTCCTGTGTACACATTCCGACCATAATCAGGATCAGCAGAACTGTTCCCACAATGTAGGTAGATTTCGGCAGTCTGCCTGTTGTAAGCATGGAGAATACATCCCATGGACTCATCCCCTGTAATTTGGAATAGAATCCTGTTATGCAGGAAAGAAGCAGAAATGCAAGAATCACATATTTTACTTTCTGTAATCTGTGCACCCATTCTTCCGGATATCCATGTTTTTTCTTTTTTCCAAAGCATTTCGCGCGGATAAACGCAGTAAGCTCATACAGAGCATCTCCCAACGAGCCAAACGCACAGGCATAACCGCAGAAATGGCGTCCGAACAGAATGGTAATGATCAACAGTAATGCCGTGATATCCAGAAAAGAGTTCCAGGTTACACTCTGCTGTCCTCCGATTGCAAGAAAGATGGATTTGACTCCTGCAAATGCCGTAGAAAAAAGGGAGGGCGCTGCTATAAAAAATATAAGTTGTATGGCGGCACGGATCAGCCGTACCTTTCGTTGTTTCTTTTTCATGCGTTTTCCGCCTTTGATAATGCGTCATTTACTGCTTCTAAGATACCGGTAGAACTGAAAGTTGCTCCGGAAATGGTGTCAACATCTGTGCTCTGCTCGCTGATGATGCTGTTTATGACATTCTCGCCCTGTGACAGATAAGCACTGTCCTCACTCGGCGCACTGACTACACTGACTGCTGTAATAGTATCGTCTTCCAGTGTTACCTGGACTGTGATGGTTCCACCGTATCCGGTTCCTGAACCTTCAAAAGTACCGTTCTTATATACATTATCAGAATCATCGGCATCTTCAGAATCTGCCTGATCTGTATTTTCTTTATCCTCTGCAGAATCCTTTTCGAATTTATTATCAGCTTCTGAAGAGGCATCAGAAGAAGTTTTACTTTCTGCTGCTGTTTTCTGTTCTTCATAAGTTTCCTGTAATGCTGTAAGAATCTGGTCCTGCTGATTCTCCAGACTCTCTACTTTTGCAGTCAGGTCTGCAATATCCTGAGTCTGTTCTTTATCCTTTTACTGTTCCATTATAGAAAAATACCGCCATGATGATCAGCAAAAGAGCAATCAGACGCAGATAAAAATTTTGATTATTCACGTTGTTTCCTCTCTTTCATTTTATTTTTGCCGGATATGATATTTGTTTTTGAGCGAAGCAAAACTTAATCACAACTAACTTTGGAAGTATATCATTTTCGTATCCAAAAATCTATATATAATGGCTTTTGCTAATGTTGTTTTTTTCTCATTAAGATGACCCGGAGTAAAATCCGAGGTCATTTATTGTGTGAATCATTGATCTGTTA
>ENA-OPZM01000706-OPZM01000706.1-human-gut-metagenome-genome-assembly--contig:-NODE-706-length-13731-cov-5.111879_pt1 | contig 13731 bp, 23 predicted proteins | sample MGYA00242478_ERZ504493 | MGnify/ENA primary metagenome ERZ504493 (study PRJEB26092, sample SAMD00036227) | human gut metagenome | host: Homo sapiens | study: EMG produced TPA metagenomics assembly of...
GCTCGATAATGTCGGGTTGCGGTACCCGCATCGTGCTTCGGGGGCAAAAGCCCCTCGCACTCTGCGACCGCTGCCCCTGCTTCGGTTCGCTGTTTCCGCCACTGGCGGCGCTCACCTTTGCAGCATCAAGTATTATCTGCGCTTTTGGCTTGGCATCTGCCGCACCTCGCTCGCCGTATCGGCACTTAGAATTATGCGGTATTGCCCTAACTAAAAACCGCCCCGGTCAGCCATGCATGGCAAACCGGAGCGGTTGATTTTGTTTATGTTCTGCTGTTCAGCAATTACTTGCCAACCTTTTCCTTCAGGCGGCCGCTTGCCTTAAAGCCGGGGATAGCGGTGGGTTCCAGCTGGCTGGTAACCTTGGTCTTGGGGTTGGTGAAGTTCTTGGTCTGGCGTTCACGCATTTCAAAGCGGCCAAAGCCTGCAATGGTAACCTTATCACCAGCCTTCAGCACATCGCCGATGGTGCCGAAAATGCCGTCCATGATCTTTTCAACTTCAACGGCAGAAATGCCGGTATCGTTTGCAACTTTGGTAATCAACTGTGATCTGGTCATAACTCGTTATCTCCCTAAGCATATATTTTATCATCAGGCAAGTAACTGCCCCACGTTTTAGTACGCTGATTATTATAAGGAAAATTTCGCGCAGAATCAAGTGATTCTGCCAAAACCTAGCCCAAAAAATCAAAAATTGGCATATCTCACAAAAAGATGCAACAATCCCGCGTTTCTTTCGGGAACGCGTGCATAACGCACGGGCACCGCCGCAAAACATTTGCTGTACGGCACAAAAACAGGGCAGCAAAGCTCCCCGCAGCACAACGGCTGCCGGGCTTTGCTGCCCCAGGTTGTTTTTCTGTTTTACCCTTGGTTATTTGCCGTTGGCGGCATCGCGGTGCAGGGTGGCGATATCCACCAGCTCCATGCCGCTGATGTCATGGTCGCTGTGCAGGGCATTCACCAGAATGCGGGCGGTATCCAGCGCCGTGATGCACGGGATGGACAGTTCGGTTGCCTTGCGGCGGAACTTGACGGAATCGCGGTGCGGGTCACGGCCATGGGGGCTGGTGGAGATAATGTAATCCACCAGACCGCTTTCCAGCAGATCCAGCACATTCGGGCGTTCTCCGCTCATCTGGCGCACAGTGCTGCAGGGCACCATCTGGCTGTTCAGGTAGCGTGCCGTGCCGGGGGTGCCATAGATCTTATAGCCGTAGTCATGCAGCTTCCAGGCCAGCTCGGCGGCTTCTTTCTTGTCGGAATCCTTGACCGAGATAATTACGCAGGAACCGGGGCCGGGGGTCTTGAACTGGTAACCGGCGGCAACCAAGCCCTTGATCAACGCTTCGTGCATGTTGGGAGCAATGCCCAAAACTTCGCCGGTGGACTTCATTTCGGGTCCCAGCATGGTATCCACACCGTGCAGCTTCAGGAAGCTGTAGACGGGTACTTTAACAGCCACATAGGGGCTCTTGCCGTTGCGCCACAGGCCGGTGCCGTACCCCATATCTTTCAGCTTTTCGCCCAGGGTGCAGCGCACGGCCAGATCGACCATGGGCACACCGGTGACCTTGGAGATATACGGCACGGTACGGGAAGAACGCGGGTTGACCTCGATGACGTAAACCTTGCCGTCCTGCACAGCGTACTGCACATTGACCAGGCCCACAACCTTCAGCTCGCGGGCAAAGCGGCCGGTGTAATCCACCAGGGTATCAATCACATCCTGCGGGAAATCATACGGCGGGTAGACACAGATAGAGTCGCCGGAATGCACGCCGGTGCGCTCGATCTGCTCCATGATACCGGGCACCAGGTAATCGGTGCCGTCGCAGATGGCGTCAACTTCACATTCGGTGCCGTAGATGTACTTATCCATCAGCACCGGGTGGCTCATGTCCACATGCTTGGTGATAACGCCCATATACTCGATGACATCGCTGGAGTTATAGGCCACAATCATATTCTGGCCGCCCAGAACGTAAGACGGACGCATCAGGACGGGGTAGCCGACCTCCTGGGCAGCCTGCAGGGCTTCGTCCAGGGTAAAGACGGTGCGGCCCGCCGGGCGGGGAATGCCGCAGCGTTCCAACAGCTCATCAAAGCGTTCGCGGTCCTCGGCTTCATCAATGGCATCGGCCGGGGTGCCGTAAATGGGCAGGCCGATCTCATCCATATGTTTTGCCAGCTTGATGGCCGTCTGGCCGCCGAACTGCACCAGGCAGCCGTCCGGCTTTTCGGCAGCGATAATATGGTCAACGCTTTCGGGGTTCAGCGGGTCAAAGTACAGGCGGTCACCGGTATCAAAATCGGTGGAAACCGTTTCGGGGTTGTTGTTGACCAGAATGGCCTCGCAGCCGTGCTTTTTCAGCGTCCAGACTGCGTGGACAGAGCAGTAGTCGAACTCGATGCCCTGGCCGATGCGGATGGGGCCGGAGCCAAAGACGAGGATCTTCTTTTTGCCGGTCTTATGGGCATTGATGAACTGCTCGGCCTCGTTCTCCTTATCGCAGGTGGAGTAGAAGTACGGGGTCTTGGCGGCAAACTCGGCAGCGCAGGTATCGACCATCTTGAAGCCGCAGACATAGTTGTCCATCGGCAGCTTTTCGGCACCGGACAGGCGCAGGATGGTTTTATCCAGGAAGCCGTAATGCTTGGCCTCCAGATACTTTTCGCGGGTCAGGGGGCCGTTTTTCAGGCCCAGCTCCAGGTTCGCCAGGTGCTGCATCTTATCCAGGAACCACCAGTCGATCTTGGTGATGTCATAGATGGTCTGGTGCGGCACACCGCGCTTGAGGGCTTCGTATACGCAGAAAGCGCGCTCGGAGTCCTGTACATGCAGGTGCTCAATGACTTCCTCGGTGGTCAGCTTTTCAAAGTCGGACAGGGTCAGGGTGTCCATGCCCAGCTCAATGGAGCTGACTGCCTTCATCATGCGTGTTCAAAGTTGTTGCCAATGGCCATCACTTCGCCGGTGGCCATCATCTGGGTTCCCAGACTCTTATCGGCGTAAACGAACTTATCAAACGGCCATTTGGGGTATTTGACGACCACATAGTCCAGCGCAGGCTCAAAGCAGGCGCAGGTTTCGCCGGTCACATCGTTGGTGATCTCGTCCAGCGTGTAGCCCAGGGCAATCTTGGTTGCCACCTTGGCGATGGGATAGCCGGTTGCCTTGGAGGCCAGCGCCGAGGAGCGGGACACACGGGGGTTGACCTCGATGACCGCATACTCAAAGCTGTCCGGCTTGAGGGCAAACTGGCAGTTGCAGCCGCCCTCAATGCCCAGCTCGGTGATGATATCCAGCGCGGCGGTACGCAGCATCTGGTATTCCTTATCGGACAGAGTCTGGCTGGGTGCCACAACGATGGAGTCACCGGTATGCACGCCGACAGGGTCCAGGTTTTCCATGTTACATACGGTGATCACATTGCCCTTGTGGTCACGCATCACTTCGTATTCGATCTCTTTCCAACCGGCGATGCACTTTTCCACAAGGATCTGATGGATGGGGGAAAGACGCAGGCCGTTGGTTGCGATCTCGTGCAGCTTTTCAGGGTTTTCGCAGATACCGCCGCCGGTACCGCCCATGGTGAAAGCCGGGCGCACGATAACGGGATAGCCGATAACATCGGCAAACGCCATGGCGGAATCCAGGTCCTCCACCACCTTGGAGGGAATGCAGGGCTGGTTCAGCTTTTCCATGGTATCCTTAAACAGCTGGCGGTCCTCGGCACGGTCAATGGTGTCCGGCTTGCAGGCCAGCAGGCGCACGCCGCTGCGGTCCAAAAAGCCGCTGCGGGCCAGTTCCATGGAAAGGTTCAGGCCCATCTGGCCGCCCAGATTGGGCAGAATGGCGTCCGGCTTTTCCTTTTCAATAATGCGTTCCACAACTTCGGCGGTCAGCGGCTCAATATAAACATGATCCGCAATATCCGGGTCCGTCATGATGGTGGCCGGGTTGGAGTTGACCAGCACGGTCTCAATGCCCTCGGATTTCAGAGCACGGCAGGCTTGCGTGCCGGAGTAGTCAAACTCGGCAGCCTGACCGATGATGATAGGGCCGGAACCGATAACCAGCACCTTTTTGATTCTAGGATCTTTCGGCATCTCAACGGCCCCCTTTCACGCGGTTGATGCGGCGGACATTCTGCAAAAAGCGGTCAAACAGGAACTCGGTATCCTTGGGGCCGCCGTTTGCTTCGGGGTGGAACTGCACCGTAAAGCAGTTCCACTGCAGGTATTCAATTCCCTCACAGGTTTTATCGTTGGCGTTCACATGGCTGACGCGGCCGGTACCTGCGGGCAAAGTATCGCCCAGAACCGCATAACCGTGGTTCTGGCTTGTAATAAAGGTACGTTCCAGCGCAAAGTCGGTCACAGGCTGGTTGGCGCCGCGGTGGCCATACTTCATTTTGCAGGTTTTGGCGCCTGCAGCCAGGGCGGTCAGCTGGTGGCCCAGGCAGATGCCGAAAGCTGGGATGCCGGTATCCAGCATATCGCGGATATTGGCGATGACCTGCACGTTTTCTGCCGGGTCACCGGGGCCGTTGGAAAGCATCAGGCCATCCGGCGCAAGGGCTTTGAGCTCTGCAGGGTGGTAGAAGCAGGCAGCACCGTTACACGCAGCCGCGCTTACACAGGCAGCGCACAATGTTCTTTTTGCAGCCAAGGTCCAGCAGGGCAATGTGCAGCGGTTCTTCGCCCTCCGCCACACCGGCAGTGGGGGCAAAGCACTGCGGCTCGGTGCAGGTCACGGCATCCACCGCGCCGGTCACGGCATAAGCTTGATGATGGGCATCAGGGCAGCCAGCTTTTCCGGCTCGGTTTCGGGGTCAAACTCGGTGGTAATGGCACCGTTCATAACGCCGCTTTCGCGCAGGATGCGGGTCAGGCTGCGGGTATCAATGCCCTCAATGCCGATAATGCCGTTTTCTTTCAGGAAAGTATCCAGCGTTTCCTCGCTGCGGAAGTTGGAAGGGGTCGTGCATGCTTCGCGCACGATGTAACCCTTTGCCCAGATTTTGCCGCTCTCTTTGTCTTCGCTGTTCATGCCGTAGTTGCCGATCAGCGGGTAGGTCTGGGTAATGATCTGGCCATAGTAGCTGGGGTCGGTCAGCGTTTCTTCAAACCCGACCATACCGGTGGCAAACACAACTTCGCCCACGGTAGTGCCCTGCAGCCCAGCTTTTGCCCTTTAAGATCCGGCCATTTGCCAAAATCAGATATGCCTGCATGTTTTGCCTCGCAATCCTTTGTTGTATCGAAATCCGGTTCCGGTTAGAGTTAGGAAGTAGGAGTGAGGAGTTTATGGTCGGGCGCACACCGTGCGCCCGCCTTTTGAAACAGCCAAGGCGTTTCCGTCCGCGCAGAGCCTATCTCCCACGCAATAACTCCTACCTCCTACTGCCTAACTCCTAACTCTTTTACAGCGTCTGCTTTGCTGCTTCCTTCATTTTGCGGCTGCCCAGGTGAACCAGGGGCAACTTGCCCTCCTTGCAGATGGGGCATTCTTCGGGAGCATAGTTGGGCAGATCCAGCTTCAGGCACTGGCCAGGATGGGGATCGGGGACGGAGCTTCGGGGCGGGTACGATCCACCACGCAGGTGATGCCCAGGCAGATACCGCCGGCTTCTTCGATGACGCGCTTGGTTTCCAGGCTGGAAACTCCGGTGGTCACAACATCCTCGGCGATGATGCAGCGCTCGCCCGGATGGATGGCAAAGCGCTTGAGAGTCATCACGTTATCCACGCGCTCGGTAAAGATGGCGCGCTTGCCCAGCTGGCGGCCCAGCTCGTAAGCATACACAATGCCGCCCATGGCAGGGCCAACGATAACGTCAACATCAGTATCCTTCAGCTTTTCTGCCACATGAGCCATAACCTCGGCACACTTATCCGGGTACTGCTGCAGATAGGCCATCTGGCAGTATGCGCCGGAATGACGGCCGGACGAAAGGAGGAAGTGCCCCTCCAAAAATGCTTCACATTCCTTCAAAACTTCGATCGATTCTCTTGCCATGATACTTTCCTCCGTTTATAAAAGCTGTTTTACTATACCACAAGTTGCATAAAATTGCAACGTCTTGAATGTTTATACAGGCAAATTCAAAAAATAATGAATAAATAATAAAGAATCCTTGTGGTGGACCGCCGCGCGGTGCGCACTCCACCATTTTTTCATTATTCTTTATTCTCTGTTCTTTAACCTGCTTATCCTCTCGCGCACCCGCGGATCTCATCCAGCGTTTTCACGCCGTGGGCGTCCATCCATTCCCCAATCTCGGCAGTAATGCGAGTGCAGGCTTTCGGGTCCAGGAAGTTTGCGGTGCCCACCTGAACGGCGGCTGCACCGGCCATGATGAACTCCAGCGCATCGCGGCCGGTCAGGATGCCGCCCAGCCCGATGACCGGGATATTGACGGCCCCCACAGCCTGCCACACCATGCGCAGTGCAATGGGGCGGATGGCCGGCCGGAAAGCCGGCAAAGGTGTGTTGAACACCGGGCGGCGCTTTCCAGATCAATGGCGCAGGCTGGAAGGTGTTGGTCAGGCGTGATGGCGTCCGCACCGGCGGCTTCCACGGCCTTGCACATCTCAGGGATGTTCTCGGCCTGCGGGCTCAGCTTGACCATCAGGGGCTTTTTGCAGGCAGCGCGCACCATGCGCACCACCTCACCGGCAGCCTCGGCCTTGACGCCGTAGGCCATGCCACCCACCTTGACGTTGGGGCAGGAGATGTTCAGCTCCACGATGTCCACTGCGCTGTCGCTCAGCATCGCGGCACCTTCCACATACTCTTCCTCGCTGTGGCCGCCAAGGTTGGCAATGGCCACCGTGCCGTACTTCTGCTTCAGTTCCAGCATCTCGGGCAGCTCCACGTCAATGAAGTGCTGCACGCCGGGGTTCTGCAGGCCGATGCTGTTGATGAGGCCGGAGGGGGTCTCCCACAGGCGCTCGCCCTTGTTGCCGTACTGGCCGTGCAGGGTCAGGCCCTTGCCGGAGATGCCGCCGATCTTGCAAAGTCTGCCAGCTCTTCGTACTCCACACCGTAGCCCACAGTGCCGGATGCGCCGATGACCGGGCTGTTCATCACAAAGCCCAGCAGGTTGGTTTTCAGGTCAGCCATCAGAAGAACACCTCCGTTGCATCAAATACCGGGCCGTTCTTGCACACGCTCTTGCCCTCGCCGCCCCTGGTCTCGCAGGTGCAGCCAAGGCAGGCACCAATGCCGCAGGCCATCTTCTTTTCCATGCTCACAAAGCAGGGGGTGCCTTTTTCCGCACACAGGCGGGCGGCATTCTTCATCATGACCGTGGGGCCGCACACCAGCACCACATCGTAGTCGGCGGGGTCGTACAGCTGGGTGACAAAGCCGTGGAAGCCCACCGCGCCGGTGTCGGTGGACACCTTGACGAGATTTGCGATCTCGCGGTACTCCTCCATGCAGTAGGGGGCATCCCGGAAGCCGAAGAACACATCCGGCTTCACGCCTGCCGCTGCCAGCTCGCGGGTGAGCTGGAACATGGGCGCAGTGCCGATGCCGCCGCCCACCACAGCGATCTTTTTGTACTTGCTCAGGATGTCCGGCACATCAAAGCCGTTGCCCATAGGGCCGGTGAGCTGGAAGGTATCCTTCATTTTGAGCTGCGCGATCTTTTCAGTGCCCTCGCCCACCACCTGATACAGAAACTCGATGGTGCTGCTGTCCGGGTTCCAGCGGTGCACGCTGATGGGCCGGGACAGGAAGGGGGCTTCGTCTGCGCCCCATGCACGCAGGGTAAAGAACTGGCCTGCGTGGGGTGCGTGATCGCGGTCCGGCCAGACCACCGTCAGCAGGCGGATGTCCGGGGCAATGACCTCATTGCGCAGAACAGTGGCTTCACAGCAGGCTGCACGCATGAGCAATGGCCTCCTTCATATTCACACATTCGTTGTAAGCGGCTTCGTCAAAGGCAGTGCCCGGCTGCTTCTTATAGGCCAGCAGGATGCCGCGGCTGGAGTTGACCACGCCGCCGTTTCCCTTGGTGAGGTACTGGGCAATGTCCTCGGCCTTGCCGCCCTGTGCGCCGTAGCCGGGGATCAGGAAGAAGCTGTCCTGATACTTTGCACGGATCTCGGTGGCCTCCTCGATGTGGGTGCCGCCGATGACCAGACCGATGGAGGAGTAGCCGTGCTCGCCCATGTAGTCCTTGCCCAGAGCGTTCAGCTTGTCGCCCACCAGATCGTAGACGTGGCGGCCGTCGGCCAGCTTCTCATACTCAAAGTCCTTGGCACCGCCGTTGGAGGTGCGGCAGAGCACGAACATGCCCTTGCCCTGCTTTTCGGCGTAGGGCAGGTAGGGGCTGATGGAGTCCAGACCCATATAGGGTGCCAGCGTGACGAAATCGCTCTCGAAATCACCGGTAAAGTGACCCATGGCGTACATCTCGGCGGTCTTGGCAATGTCGCCGCGCTTGATGTCGGCGATCACCGGCACACCGGCCTCACGCACAGCCTTCAGGGTGTCGGCGTAGGCCTTCATGCCCTCAAGACCCAGAGACTCGTAGTAAGCGATCTGCACCTTGTAGCAGCCTGCCACGGCCTTGGTGGCGTCGATGAGCTTCCTGTTGAAGCGCACGATGTTCTCGCCCTTCGTCAGGGTGCTGTCCACGAAGTCCTCGGGCAGGTAGCTGAAATCGGTATCCAGACCTACGCACACCGGGCCGCGGGCTTCCACTGCTTCGTAAAGCTTATCCATGTTGGTCATTGTGGGTTCCTCCTGTTTGCTCTCTTTTTATATTAGGTAGCTCCCTCTCAGTCAACGCCTTGCGGCGTTGCCAGCTCCCCCGAAAAGGGGAGCTTTTCCTCTGCTGCCTGATACGTCATCCTCCCAACTGTGGGACTGCTTTTCCGGCAGATGGCATAAAGCTCGCCCTTCGGGAGAGCTGGCGCGCAAGCGCCTGAGAGGGTTTCGTTCTTCTTACTCCTCTGCCTGATAGGTCAGCTTGCCGCCCTTGATGGTGGCGCAGACCTTGCCAAACAGCTGGGCGCGTCGAACGGGGTGTTGTGAGATTTGGAGTGCAGCTTGTCCTTGTCCACGGTGTAGGGGGTATCCAGATCCACCAGCACCATGTCGGCATCGTAGCCCGGCTCCAGCTGGCCCTTGGCAAGGCCCAGAATTTCTGCCGGGCGGGTGCTCATCAGGTGCACCAGCACTTCCAGCGGCAGGCCTTCCTGCTTGCAGAGCTTGGTGTAGCAGACGCCGAAAGCGGTCTCGCTGCCCACCATACCGGCCATGCCCTTGAGCTTGTCCTCTTCGGAGTGGGGCGCGTGGTCGGTTGCAATGGCATCCACGATGCCGGTGCGGATGCCGTCCACCAGCGCCTGCACATCGTCGGCGGTGCGGATGGGCGGGTTCACACGGTAATCGCAGGTATCATTGGTGAACCACAGGTGGTGCGGGGTCACCTCGCAGGTGACGGGTGCCCCCCGCAGCTTTGCCATCTGGATGGCATCCAGCGCACCGCGGGTGGACACGTGGCACATGTGCAGCTTGGTCTGGTAGTATTCGCTCAGCCAGCAGTTGCGCACCGTCTCAATGTCCTCAGCCAGACGGTAGTCCCACGGCTGATCTCCATATCCTCGGCGTGGCTCATCACGGTGATATCCTTCTGGGTGCAGATGGCGAAAGCCTTTGCCATGGTGGCATTGTCCTGCACGCCGTGGCCGTCCTCGGTGATGAACTTCACACCGGCAGGCAGGGTCTTGAGGTGGTCGATGCTCACACCGTCAAAGTTCTCGGTGATGGAGACGGTCTGGTTCACATCGCACAGGCCTACTTCGGCAGCCTTCTGCTCCACCATGAACGCCTGTGCCGCAGAAGAGCACACCGGCTTTGTGTTGGGCATCAGGTTCACGAAGGTATAACCGCCGGCGGCTGCGGCGCGGCTGCGGTCTCGATGTCCTCCTTGTACTCAAAGCCGGGGTGCGCCAGTGGCAGTGCAGGTCCACAAAGGCGGGCAGCACGGTCAGCCCGCCGGCATCAATGACCGTTTCGTTCTCCCAGCCAGTGCCTCCAGCTCCTGACCTACAGCAGCGATCCTGCCGTCCTTTACAAAAATCTCAAGCGGTCTTCCTTCGGTGTTCACAGCATTTACAAGCAGCATCGCAGTTCCCTCCTGATTTGCGTTTGTCTGGTTCGGCTTTCCGGCTTACGGGCAAAAAAAAACTTTTCCCCGCAAAGGGAAAAGCTCATTCCACAAAAAAAGGAAACAACGAACCCACGGCAAAACCGGATGCGAACTGCTTGTTCAGTTTGGTGCACATCGCGCTTTTCTGCATGGTGCTGTCTCCTTTTATAAGTCTGGAATCTTTTCATAATATTTTAGCATAGAAGCGCGAAATGTGTCAATGCTTCCGCATATATTTTGTTGCAAAAAGGTTTGCCGCTTCCCTCCCGGAATTTTAGCTACTCTACCCAAAAGCAGTTTTTCCCTGCCAGATTCAGGGTTAGCCATGTCAATTCCTAGCATATTGCTGTACATTCCCGTCCGGGTGTGCTATTATAATATGGTCAAAAGAGTCAGAGGCTGTTTTCATGGCAGAGGCGTGATTTTTATTCAGAGCAGCTTCATCGGAATCAGGAAAGAGAGGGTTTCCCATGGGTTTGTTGGAGGACGCGCGGAACATCCAGCGCAAGGACCCCGCTGCACGCAACGTGCTGGAGGTCATTTTGCTGTATCCGGGCTTTCACATTCTGGTGTATCACCGCATTGCGCACTGGCTATACCAGCACAAGCGGTTCTTTCTGGCCCGGTGGGTCAGCCAGCATGGCCGCCGCCGCACCGGCATCGAGATCCACCCCGGTGCCACCATCGGCAGATGCCTGTTCATTGATCACGGCATGGGCATCGTGTTCGGTGAGACCTGTGAGATCGGGGACAACTGCACCATCTACCACGGTGTCACTCTGGGCGGCACCGGCAAGGACACCGGCAAGCGCCACCCCACTCTGGGCAACAACGTGCTGATCGGTGCAGGCACCAAGGTCCTTGGCCCGGTGTATATCGGGGACACTCCCGCATCGGCGCAGGCAGCGTTGTACTGCGCAATCTGCCCGCCAACTGCACCGCCGTGGGCGTGCCCGCCGAGGTGGTGCGCATCAACAACAAGGCCGTGAACCCGGCGGACGATCTGGATCAGCAGGATCTGCCGGATATCGTAGCCCAGCGCCTGACCGATCTGGACCGCCGTCTCGGCGCACTGGAAAACGCTGCGCAGGGCGACACCCCGCCCACGGCAGCGCAGATCGCCGCACGACAGAAGTCGTAACCATTTTAATGCCCTCCGCTTGCGCTCTGGGCATTATTCAAGGAATTTATATTCTTTAGATGCAAGTCGAAAATCCTGCGGGATTTTCCGACTTGCCTTTTCACTGGAGCGGGCACAATGAAGAAGTGGCCTGTTTCCCGGCTGTGCGGCTGTTTCCGCAGGAACAAGCACAGACAGATCAAGTTTCCCTCTTGGACCCTTTCCGTGAAAATGCAACAGCGGACAGCCCGCAGGCTGTCCGCTGTTGCTCTATTATAAGATATTTTTCCGCTGAAGATGCCCAGAGCGCAAGCGGAGGGCATTTTCAATAAACCCTTTTTCCGCAGCCTTCCCCGGCGCAGAGGCTTTCACCTTCTGCACCGCAGCGGCCACCAGATCGTTGATGGGCTGCTCCGGCACACCCACGATATAGTTTTCGCAGTGGTTCACCGGGATGAGCACCCGCGTCGCACGGCTCTGGCACACGGCTGTGGCCATGGCGGGGGTGATCTCGCCCAGCAGTGCATCCGCAATAACGATGCCGATGGGCCCCACGATGATATCCGCGCTGCGGCAATTCACCGCCACTGCATTCTCGCCGGTGGCGGCACGCAGGCACCGGCCTTGCGCATGGCGTTTGCCGCCAGACTGTTGGTGCCCACCGCAGTGAGCCGTGCCTCCGGGCACTGTGTTCTCAGGCTGCCACCAGCTGTTTGCCAAGGCCCCCGCCCTGCCCGTCGATGACGAGCACATTCATCGGCTGCATCAGAAGTCGATCTCCTCAAGGCGCAGCAGCGCAATGATATAGATCTTTACGGCTTCCAGCAGCTTGTCAATGGGTGCAGCTTCGTTTGCACCGTGCATCGGTCCTCCGAACTCCGGCAGCGGCAGATCCACATGCTCGGGGCCGAAGCTGACAGCATAGGGGAAGTGGCGGGCATAGGTGCCGCCGCCCATGGTGAAGGGCTTGGCGTTCTCGCCGGTCACTTCGTTGTAAGTGTTGATGCAGGCCAGAATGGCGGGGCTGTCGGCTTCAATATAGAAAGGCTCGGCAGCGGTCACATCGCGCAGCTCAGCGCCGTTGCCAGTGCGGCACGGATCTGCTCGGTCATCTTTTTGCCGTTGGTGCAGGTGGGGAAGCGGCTGTCCATGGTCTGGAAAATGCGGCCATCTTCCATGTAGATGCGGCCGCCGATCACGGTCAGCGGGCCAAAGGGGCCGTCGGCGCAGTTGATGCCCAGACCCTCACCGGCAGTAGAAGCGTGCAGCTTGCGCACAGCCTCCAGATAGGTGCGCTCGGTCTCATTGCACAGGCCGTTGTCCAGCAGATAGTTCACCACCAGACCAATGGCGTTCACGGTGCCCTGCGGCATGGCTGCGTGGCCGGACTTGCCCCAGCCGCGGATGCGCACGCCGTCGCTTCCGGTTCCAGCGTGATGTTGGGGGCATTCTTCAGCTTGGAGATATCGGTCCTGACCAGCGCACTTGCACGGTCGGGCACGGCGTTGTTTGCCACGCCGCCCTCGATCTCCACGATGACGCCGTTGCACACCGGCTGACGATCTTGGCACCGAACAGGCCCTTCTCGCCGTTGCACACCGGGAACTCGGCATCCGGGGTAAAGCAGAAAGCGGGAGCCGGGTAGTTTTTGAGGTAGTAGTCCACATCCTGCATGTGGGTCTCCTCGTTGGTGCCTGCCAGTGCGCGGATGGGGTAGCGCAGCTCATAGCCCTGCTCCTTGAGGAACTTCAGGGCATACAGGGTAGCCACCATGGGGCCTTTGTCGTCGGCAACGCCGCGGCCCAGCAGCCAGCCGTCCTGAATGCGCATGGTGAAGGGGTCGGCCGTCCAGCCGTTGCCCACGGGCACCACGTCCACATGGCAGATGGTCGCCAGATACTTTTCAGGGTCCTTGCCGGCCAGCTCTGCATAGCCGATGTAGTTTTCGCAGTTGCGGGTGGCAAAGCCCATGCCCGCAGCCAGCTCCAGCGTCTTGTCCAGCGCTGCACGGGGGCCTGCGCCGAAGGGTGCACCCTCTTCCGGGGTGCCCTCTACGCTGTTGACTGCCACCAGAGCGGCAATATCCTTCAGCAGCTGTTCCTTGTTTTGCGCAATATATGCGTCGATTTTCTGATTCAGTGCCTGATCCATGATCTTATCGTTCCTTTCCGTCCGGCAGCTTTTCGCCGCCAGTTCCAAAACACTTTTTTTATTTTAGCATACTCGGCGGCAAAATGCCATTGTCAATTGTTGTTCTTTGCCAGAACACAGTCTTTTTTTCTCAGCCCACCGAGAACAGGGTGCTCAGCGCACCCAGCAGGCCCGCGCTGGCCAGACCCATGATGATGCCCGCCAGCAGCACGCCGCCCATGCAGCCTTGACCACGTCCTTGAACTCATATCCAGGATCGAACCCGCCAGCGTGCCGGTCCACG